>Ga0181351_1000228_pt1 | contig 15396 bp, 18 predicted proteins | sample Su13VDMM15SD_FD_170485 | JGI IMG/M metagenome (GOLD analysis project Ga0181351, IMG submission 170485) | Freshwater viral communities from Lake Michigan, USA - Su13.VD.MM15.S.D | ecosystem: Environmental > Aquatic > Freshwater > Lake | place: USA: Michigan | collected 2013-07-16 | reverse complement strand
CGGCTTGCCGTGGCTTGGCTTTGGCTCTTCATGTACCGAGTCGCTCGGTAGTCAAGAGACTCCTTATTCGCGGCCTCGGAGTGAAATCCGAAGTGGGGTAGTCGATTAGAGTGTTGGTATATAGATGCTTACGAACTCGTATCCGCCAAATTTTTTATAGAAAATTTTTTAAAAAATTTCCCATAGAATTCGGCATGCCCAGAATCCAAGCCAAATACGAGCCGAGCCCCACGCTCCAAGCTCTTATTACCCCCACCGACGGCCCACCGCCCAAACTTCCCACCTACAAAAAGCGTGGTCGCGAAGCTGCACTCGGCGCAGAAATAATGATTCGCGGCAAAGGGCGTGATACCGGCACCAACGCCGCGTGCGAACTCGTTGACGAGAACAAACCGCTTACGGAGAAACAACTCATCTTCGTTCGCGCATGGGCATCCGGTGAATCCATCAAAACCGCATCAGCGCGTGCTGGGTATAACGACGGTGCTACGTTTGCCTACCGCATGACGAAGATGCCGAATGTCCTCAAGGCATTCCATGCGGAGAAAGTCAAATACGAAGCAGCAGGGCAGATGACTCGCAAACGGGTTATGGACGGGTTACTTGAAGCCGTCGAGATGGCCAAACTCATGTCTGAGCCAGCCACCATGGTGTCCGGCTGGCGTGAGGTCGGAAAGATGTGCGGCTACTACGAACCCGTGAAGCACACCCTTGACATCAATGTCTCTGGTGACGTCACCGTGCGCCAACTCAACGGCATGAGCGACGCCGATCTGCTGCGACTCATCAAGGGCACGGCCACGTCACTACCGCTGCCGCCGCCCATGCTCGAAGCTGATGACGATGGCGAAGACATTGAAGATGTCTGAAGAAGACCGCTTCAAAGGCAGCAGAGCCGAGCAAGTCGCCATCGCGGCCCAAAGTCCCGAAGCCACCGAACCCCTTGTCCCGTTAAACCCCGCCCACCTCGCTGCTCAAAAGGAGATGGCAAGTCGAGTGCTGTCGAGGCGTCGGTTGTTGCCGTTTGTGCAGCGTATGAACGAGCGCTACGAAGCAGGGTGGGTCCACGCAGACATCTGCACAAGGCTGGAGAAGTTCTCAGACGACGTGGCTGCAGGGCTGAGCCCACGACTGATGCTGTTGATGCCTCCGCGACACGGAAAGTCCGAACTCGCCAGCAAAAACTACCCCGCATGGCACCTGGGGCGTCATCCCGAGCATGAATTCATCGCGTGCTCCTACAACCTGTCACTGGCGATGGGTTTTTCACGCAAGGTGAAGCAAATCATCGACGACCCCGCCTACAAAGGCGTGTTCGAAACCAAACTGGACCCCAATAACCAGTCCACAGAGGAGTGGGGACTGGCAGGACAGCGTGGTGGTTACGTTGCAGCCGGTATTGGCGGTCCAATCACGGGTAAGGGCGCTCACGTCCTCGTAATTGACGACCCCGTGAAGAACGCCGAAGAAGCAGACAGCGCAGATGGTCGCGAAAAGGTCTGGGAGTGGTACTTGTCCACTGCTTACACCCGTCTTGCTCCAGGCGGCGGGGTGCTGATCATCCAGACGTGGTGGCACGACGACGACTTGGCCGGTCGACTGCAACTCATGATGCGCGAGGGTGCCGAAGATATCGACATCGACCAGTTCGAGGTCGTGAAATACCCCGCCATTGCCACTGAAGACGAGTACCTCGACGCTGAAACCGGTCAAATTGTCTACAACGAGCCAGGATCAGACCCAGATCTCAACCATTTACTGCGCAAAAGGGGTGACGCGCTGCACCCTGCGCGGTATGACCTCTCGAAACTTGCTCGAATCCGTGCATTGAACCGGAAATCGGACGGTTCGGACGGTCGCTGGTGGTCTGCGCTGTATCAACAGAACCCTGTGCCTGATGACGGCGGGTATTTCACGAAAGATCAGTTCAAGCGCGGCCCCATCCCAGGAGTTTCGCGTTCCAACGTGTATATCGCTTGGGACTTTGCCATCTCAGAGAAGAAACAAAACGACTACACGGTGGGTTGCGTGGGTTTGCAGGACGATGATGACGTGCTGCATATTGCGGAAGTCATTAGGTTTAAGTCCGGTGATTCATTCTTTATCGTAGAATCCATCTTAAATCTATGCGCACGTTGGGCGAGTCCATCACTTGTGCTCGGATTTGAAGACGGACAAATTTTCCGCGCAATCGAAGCTCTATTAAAGAAACGCATGAGAGAGCGCAAGATGTACCCGTCGATTCAGGTGCTCAAGCCCATCACAGACAAGATGGCCAGAGCCCGAGCGTTGCAAGGGCGGATGCAGCAAGGAATGGTGAGCTTCAACGACAACGCCGAGTGGTACAGCGAAACCAAAGCGGAAATGCTGCGGTTTCCTGCTGGCGTTCACGACGACCAAGTGGACTCGCTGGCTTGGATGACCACCATGGTCGTTGGCCGTCAAGCACCACGAAAACTTCAAGGAAAACCCATGAAGAGTTGGAAAGACAAGATTCGCACAGGCGGCTCAGTCAGCCACATGGCGGCGTAACCATGCCCATCCGGCTCAACTTCCAAAACCCGCTCAGAGACGTTGGTCCTGCGTGGTCACAGGCCAACGCCGAGTTTGAAACGACGAACCCGAACTTCGGGCGTCGCTTGTTGCGTGCAGCTAACCCGCTGACCGGCTTTGGTTCCGCGCTGGGCTCATTGCACGACGGCATCAGCAACGGCGACCCAGCGCAAGCGGGTATGGCCACTCTTCAAGCTGCACCAGTTTTTGGCGCGTTGAGGGCTGTGCCGTACGCCAAGACCGCGAGCGGGTATCTGTCAAACATGGTTCCGCAGTACGCACAGACTGCCACTCGGTATGGCTCGGGGGTTGGCGTCGGCGCTGGGGCAGACGCTGCTTACGCAGACCCGCTCGAAGAACAACAGCAACAACAGGGACTACGCAATGGCTCACGCGTGCGCTGAACTCATAGCGCGTTGTTTTGCGGCTCGCACAGCTGCTCACTACGCCCACCTCGCCACCACCTCCTACGCGCAGCACATGACGCTGGGTGCTTTTTACGACGACATCGCCGCCGCAGCCGATGAGTTTGTTGAGAGCTACATGGGTGTCTACGGCAAGGTAGACGTCACCGACTTCCCACCGATCCGGCTATCGAACGCAGCGCAAATCACACAGCTTAGTGATCTGCGCACGTGGATAGCAGAAAACCGTGAAGAGTGTTGCGAAGCCCACGACGACAAAGACGCCGACGGTGCGGAGAGCAACGACGTCGACAACACAGAGCTTGCGAACCTGATCGACAACATCCTCGCGGTGATCGACAAGGCGCTCTACAAGCTCAAATTTTTGAAGTAAGCACCATGCCAATCGATACCGCGCTCTGCACCAAACAGTGGGTCCGGTACGCCTGGGCTCGCGACAACGGACATGCCAAGTACGTTGAAAAAGCCGACAAGTGCGAGAAGTTCTTCGCCGGTGATCAGTGGGAGCGAGCGGATCGAGCAGCACTGGAACTTGTGCGCCGTCCTGCGCTGACGATCAACAAGATCATCAGCACGGTGTCCAACGTGATGGGCGAGCAGATCTTCAACAGGTCTGAGACGAGCTTCCGGCCACGCGGCGGATCACCCGCAGACGTCGCTGATGCGCTCAACAAGGTCTACAAGCAGATCAGCGACAACAACCAGCTGGACTGGAAGCGCAGCGACATGTTCGCTGACGGGATCATCACCTCGCGTGGATTCCTGGACGTTCGCATCGGGTTCGGAGACTCGATGGAAGGTGAAGTTCTTGTCGAAAATCTAAATCCGAAGAACGTCATCATCGACCCCGACGGTGAAGAGTACGACCCTGACTCCTGGTCGGAAGTGTTCGTCACGAAGTGGGTTACGGCTGACGACATTGCCGTCCTCTACAACAAAGCAGACGCTGAGTTACTGCGTAACCGCGACCAGAGTTACTTCCCTTATGGGTATGACTCCATCGAGGCGTTCAGGGATAGGTTTGGAGATCGGTTAAACCCGATGTACCAGGGCGACTACGACAATTCAGCGGTACTCAGGAATATTCGGATCATCGAGCGGCAGCACCGGATGTTGGACCGGCAGAAACATTTTGTCAGTCCAGAAACGGGTGACATGCGCCCCATCCCAGATGAGTTTGACCGCAACAAGATAGCGTTCTACACGGAGAAGTACGGCTTCCAGGTAACGACGAAGCTGATTCGACGCATTCGGTGGACAGTCATTGCGGACAACGTGAGGCTCTACGACGACTGGAGCCCTTACAAACACCTCACGGTGGTTCCGTACTTCCCGTACTTCCGGCGCGGCAACACCATCGGTCTTGTCGAGAACTTGCTTGGTTCTCAAGAACTGCTCAACAAGGTCACCAGTCAGGAACTGCACGTCGTCAACACGACAGCGAACTCCGGCTACATGGTGCGTGCCGGATCGTTGACCAACATGACCGTGGAGGAGTTGGAGCAAAAGGGCGCTCAAACCGGCCTCGTCATCGAAGTCAACGGCGATCCTGGCGCAGACATCCAGAAAATCACCCCGAACCAAGTGCCATCGGGGCTCGACCGCATCAGCTACAAGGCTGAAGAGCACATCAAGACAATTTCCGGCATCAACGACTCGATGCAGGGCTTTGACCGCGAAGACGTTGCAGCCAAAGCCATCGAGAAGAAGAAACAAAGCGGTGCCACCGGACTTGCCAAGCCGATGGACTCGTTGGTCCGCACCGACTACTTGCTGGCTCGCAACATCATCGATTTGGTGCAGGAGTTCTACACCGAAGAGCGCCTGATGACGATCACCAACAACAGCGCGACGGGTGAAACCGAAACCTTCTCGGTCAATCAAGCCACGCCCGAAGGCACGATCATCAACGACCTGACGATGGGCGAGTACGACATCATCACCACGTCTGTGCCGCACCGCGAGACGATGGAAGACAGCCAGTTCGAACAGGCTGTGGCCATGAAGCAGATGGGTGTGGCGATCCCCGACTCGATCCTCATCGACTCCAGCCGCCTTCAGAACAAGAAGGAAATCATCAAGGCAATGGAGGGCGACAAGACGTCACCCGAAGCCCAAGCGCAAGCTCAGCTGCAGCAACGCGCTCAGCAAGCCGAGGTCAGCAAGACCGAAGGCGAGGCGATGCAAAAGCAAGCCGACGCCGGACTTAAACAAGCCAAGACCCAAGAAACGGTGGTCAAGGCTCAGGTGTTGGCGAACAAACCTATTGAACTTCCGAGCGGCCCGAGCGGCCCAGACCCCGAGCTTGAAGCTGCCAAAGCGCAGCACACAGCTGGACTTGCCGAGCGCAAGCAAGCGCTCGACGAACAGATGGCTTTCATGAACTTCGGTCTTCAGCGTGAAGCCGAAGAAAACAAGCTTCGCCTTCAGGCCCAGGACATGGCCCAGAAACGCGCAGACGCCAGAGCAAAGGCGGATCAGCAGAACGCATCCGCCGCAAGCAGACCAACTTCTAAAGGACTGAGATGAGTACCGAAGACAACACCCCCGTAGACCGTGGCGACGAACTTGAAACGACCTCAGAGGTCGAAGAAGTCGTAACGCAGCCAGAAGTCAAGGAAGAGCCAGTCGCAGAGACTGTCGACCCCACAGACGACGACGACGGCGAAGATACGGAAGACGCGGAAGAAGAAAAGCCGAAGGCTAAAAAGCCTACCGCTCGGATTCCGCTGTCTCGGCACAAAGAGATTTTGGAGAAAGAGCGTGCAACACGCTCTGAGCTTGAACGCCAGCTGGCTCAGTACCAGCAGGGCCAAGAAGTCGCCGATCTGAACGCCGACATCACGGCTGTTGAGACGAAGGTCATTGCGCTTGAGAAAGAGTACGCCAAGCTGCTGACCGACGGCGAGGTGGACAAAGCCGCAGCGATCATGAGCGAGATTCGACGCCTTGACCGCGACATGTCGGACTACAAGAACGACATGAAGATCCAGGCCGCTGAAAGCCGAGCCACCGAGCGTGCTCGCTACAACATCAGCCTTGAGCGCGTCGAGGCGGCATTCCCACAGCTGAACCCTGACCACGACGACTTCGATGTTGACTTGCTGACAGACGTTGCCGATCTGAAGACGACGTACGAGCGCAAGGGCTTGACGCCAACCGACGCACTGCAAAAAGCGGTGAAGAAGATGGTGGGCACGGAGTCGAAGAAGCAGGAAGCTGCGACGGAAGTCAAACCAACCGTCGATGCCAAGGCAGTCGCAGCCGAGCGCAAAAAAGACGCAGTTGGCAAGACCCTCGAAGCCATCAGCAAGACTCCACCAAGTATGGCCAAAGTTGGTATTGACAGCGACCGTATTGGCGGTTCGATGAGCGCCCAGGACGTGATGAAGATGTCCTACAAAGACTTCTCTGCGCTGCCTGAAGAAACTCTCGCGAGAATGCGCGGCGACGAGTTGTAGAAAAAGCTCACCCCGTGACACAGACGTATTGGTTAGCACTATTACTACTGTGTACGGGGTGTGCGCACGTGGAGGCTCCCACTAAACCAAAGCCAGTCGAGCCTATAAACGACGACTTCTGGGATTGCAAAACCACTGGTTCCATCATGGTGTGCAACCCAGAGAGGCGCACAGCACGTGAGTAGTTGTGCAGCACGACGCAATCATTGCGAAGGTTGCTAGGGAATTCCGCCACACTTTCCCCAAAGCGGAGTTCGACGACCTGTTCCAAGAAGGCCGGTTAGCGGTATGGAAACGCAAAGCCGCGCTCGACATTCTGGGAGATACACACGCACGTAAATCCGCAGCCCAGACAGCAAACTGGGCCATGATTGATTACGTCAGGCGTATGTGGCCAGCACGCGGTAAGGCAAAACAACTCATCGTTGCCTCTGTGGATGACTTCGAGAACTTTGAACTCGAAGGTCCAGACGACACGTTCGGTAATGCGCTGGTTAACGAGTTCTGCGAGAAGTTTCCCAAGGCTTACTCGTCGCCAGTCCGCACAATATTAGAGCTTCTCGCGCATGGCTACACACCCCACGAAGTAGCAAATCAACTCGGTGTTTCATACGCCACCGTGTGGTACCACCAGGACTCAATTAGAGAAAGAGCAAAAAAGTTTCTGAACCTCTTGTAATCTAAGATCTAAGATAGATTACACTACGCGAAATCGATAGGCAGGTCTCGACAGCACCTCCACCCATTCGCGCATCGAAGCGACATTCGATAAAGCAAATCGTATGTCTTTCTTCGATCACGAATGGAGGTGCCTCAAATGGCCGTCACAAATTTCAGCTTGCTCACGTCTGAGCAAAAGACCGTATGGTCGTTGGACCTGTGGAAACAGGCTCGCAATATGTCGTTCGTTAACAAGTTTTTGGGTAAAGGCCCGAACTCGTTGGTGCAGCACATTACCGAACTGAAGAAGTCCGAAAAGGGCGCTCGCGCATGTATCACGCTGCTGGCTGACCTGACCGGCGACGGTGTGGCCGGTGACCGCACCCTGGAAGGTAACGAAGAAGCGATGCAGACCTTTGATCAGGTCATCCGCATCGACCAGCTTCGCCACGCTAACCGTCACGAAGGCCGCATGGCCGACCAGAAGTCGGTTGTCGAATTTCGTGGCAACAGCCGCGACGTGCTGGCTTACTGGCTTGCTGACCGCATCGACCAGCTGGCGTTCCAGACGCTGGGTGGCCGTGGCTACCAGTACAAGCCAAACGGCCAAACCCGCGTTGGCTCTGACCTCCAGCACCTGGAGTTCGCCGCTGACGTGACCGCTCCGTCGACCAAGCGCATGCTGCGCTGGGACAACGTCGCCAAGTCTCTGAAGGATTCGTCCACTGGTTCGAACACCTCTTCAGCGATTGTGAACACCGGCGCTGCTAGTGGTTCGGACTTCCCATCGTGGGGAACTTTTGTGGCGCTGAAGGCTTACGCCAAGGACCGCTACATCCGTGGCGTCGGCATGGAAGGTGGCGAAGAGTGCTACCACGCATTCCTGACCCCGCAAGCCATGGCTCGCCTGAAGCTCGACAACGACTACCTGTTGAATCTGCGTCACTCGGTTCAGAGCGACAAGAACGACAAGTTGTTCTCGGGCTCAAGCGTGAAGATTGACGGTATCTACCTACATGAGTTCCGTCACGTGCCTAACGTGTCCGGTGGTACTTCGGGCACCAATATGTACGGCTCTGGCGCAAACCTTAACGGTTCGCAAATCCTGTTCTGCGGCGCTCAAGCGCTGGGTATGGCCGATATTGGCGCACCCGAGTGGAACGAGAAGGGCTTTGACTACGACAACAGCCAAGGTATTTCGTGCGGCAAGATCATGGGCTTCTTGAAGCCTAAGTACGGCACGATCTACGAAAACAACACCGTCGAAGATTTCGGCGTGCTGTCTTGCTACGTCGCTCAGTAATCAACAGGAGCATATAAACCATGGCACTTCTTAAAGCCTCGCGCACAGCGCAAAACGTGATGGAGGGTGAATTCACCTTCTCCATCGGCGACACGATGGTCAATACCTCTGGTGCTTCGGATGCTTTTGCAGCAACCGGCGCACACGTGTTTGACGTTATCAACTTGCCCCCTGGTGCAACCGTTGTTGGTGGTTCGGTCACGACCGACACTGCGTTCGCAACCTCTACCGCCTACAACGTGACGGTCGGTGATTCTGTTACCGCAACCCGCTACCTGGGCACCACGGATCGGGTCGCTGCCGGAACCACGGCTTTGGTCCCTACGGGTTTCATCGGTGCTGGCGAAAACCTTCGCCTTACTGTGACCCCTACCGTTGCAGCAGCTACCGCTGGAAAGATCACGGTTCGTGTTCTGTACACCGTGCTGAACCGCGTAAACGAAATTGTTTCTTCCTAAAAGAAACTGATTGAACGGGGCTTCGGCCCCGTTCTTTTAATCAAACAAACCAAAGGACGCTATGAAATTCGTCATGCCGAGAAACCGCACGATTGTTTCGTTGTGTGGGTTGTCTATCGAGTTCAAAAAAGGTGAGTTGACTTACGTCCCACCAGACATGTACGCAGAAGTGATTGCGGTCGGTGGTGTCCCCGAAAGCGAGATCGAAGAAGACGAGCTTCCCCCCGCACCAGCAACTCCAGCCGAGTTGATGGAGCGCGAAGCCAAGATGTTCAGTGCCTTTGAAGCGATTGTTCTACGCGGTAACCGCGACGACTTCACCGCTGGCGGCGTGCCGCATAACTCTGTGCTGACTCGCGAGCTTGGTTGGTCAGTGCAAGCCAAAGAGCGCGACGCCGCATGGGTCAAGTTCCAGGCTTCCAAGGACGAGTAAGTGAATACGGATGACGTCCTCGCTAGGTTTCGCGCTGAGATGAGCGACGAGGTCAAGCCGTATTTGTGGAGCGATTCGCTGGTGTACCAGTACATCAATGAAGCGCAGAAATCATTCTGTCGGTTCACGAATGGGATTTTGGACTCCAGGACAGTTGCGGTCACGCAGCTGAATGTTGTCCCAAACACGCAATGGTATGACCTTAACAAATCGATCCTGAAGATTCGTACTGCAACGCGCAGCGATACAGGGGTCACTGTTGAAATGGTCAACCCCGAACGACTGGCAGACGCGAGCATTCGGTTTGACGGCAGGGTAGGTCCGTTGCGTGCGCTGGTTCAGGGTTTGGAGGAACACGCAGTTCGTGCGTGGCCTGTCCCATCAGAAACGGTCACGGTCAACCTGACTGTGTTTCGTTTGCCGTTGATTGACCTAACGGAAGACGGCGATCAAGAGTTTGAGATCGACGTCCAGCATCACTCGTACCTTTTGCTGTGGGTTAAGCATTTGGCGTACGACAAACAAGACGCGGAAACATTTGACCGGCGCAAGTCGGACGATTTCGCGCAGCGCTTCCGGCTGTATTGCAGTGACGTGAAGAAAGAGCAGGACCGCGCACGTCGCGTGGGAATGGCCGTGTCTTACGGCGGTATTTAACCTTTATCTTAAATAGGAGCCGACCATGGCCGCAATGTCAGACTTTTTGGAAAACAAGATCATCGATTGGTTGTTCCGTGCCCAAGCAATTGGTATCACGGGCGCATCTGCTGGTGCAGGTTCAGGCCCAACGACTTTGTACGTCGGGTTGTTTACCGCAACTCCGTCGGACACTGGCGGCGGCACTGAAGTCTCTGGGGGCTCATACGCTCGCGTGGCTGTCACCAGCAGCATGACTGCAACCGGCTGGGCTGGCACCCAAGCTGCTGCTTCGACCGCCGCGTCGTCTGGCAACACCGGCACCACCAGCAACAACGGCGCTATTACTTTCCCAGCGCCAACTGCTACCTGGGGAACGATCACTTCCTTCGGTATTTATGACGCGACGACGGGCGGCAACTTGCTGATCTACGGCACGTTGACCACCAGCAAGACCGTGAACAACGGCGATGCTGCACCAGCGTTCTCGCCAGCAGCACTGTCGATCCAGATCGACAACTGATCGGCTTTCGGTGAGCTTCATAGCTGACCGTGTTTACCAAACCGCTGCCAACCCAGGCAGCGGTGCGGTGGCGCCTAACGGGAATGTGGCTGGCTACAAAACCTTTGCATCGAGCGTGCCGTCAGGCAGCGTTGTGACCATAACCATCGAGTCGTCGACTCCAGGTGACTGGGAAACCACGGATGCGCTTTGGGATGGCTCGACCCTGCAGCGACTTCAGCTGAGCGGTTCAAGTACGGGTGCGCGGGTTACGTTCTCAAGCACGGTCAACGTGTACTTGACCATGTCAGCAAGATCTTTGACGGGCATACGTGCTGGGGCTGCGTATATGCGATCACTCGGAAACTTTGGGATTACATAATGGCACTCGACCCACAATTTACGTCCGTACCGAAGGTTGGCTACGGATATCTTTCGACTGCTTCCGACAATTACGATGGCACATCTAGTGATGCAGTCACATGTTTTACAGCTGGTTCTAACGGGTCGTTTCTCGGCTTTCTGAGGATCAAACCAAACGGCACAAGCAACTCTGCGACGGTTATCCGAATTTTTCTAAACAATGGCGGCGCTCAAGCAACAGCGACCAACAACCACCTGATTAACGAAATTCAAGTTTCGTCGTCTACCGGAAACCCCACAACGTCCACGATGGAAGCAACATGCCAATTTGGTTTTGCCATTCCAAGCGGATATAAAGTGCTGTGTTTAAGTGCTGGAGACTCTACTAGCGGGTGGCATTGCACTGTCATTGGTGGTGATTTCTAATGGACTTCACTGGGTTCTTGAGTGCTTCTAAAGGTCCAATCAAACTTGGGCCTATCGGAAACACTCACAACGCACATCTACAGATCCCGAAGTCGACAACTCTAGTTTTGTTCGCAGGTCGAGGGGGCGGTGGCGGTGGCGGGAATGGCTTCTCAGGTGCGACTGGCAACAGATTTGGCGGTGGTGGCGGCACTGGGACTTACACGTTCAGGCTTTTAGTCCCAGCTAGTTATTTCAACGGGAACATGATCGGCTACAGCGTGGGTACTGGTGGAGGAGCGTTCCAGAACGGTGGGGATACACGAATACACCATAACCACCGAGTCACCTTCGGACTCCCCTACATCATTACTTGCCCAGGCGGAAACCGTGGGTCCAACGGAACTACTACGTCTGGCACCGTAGGAACAGTTCCAACGACCGGTACGGCCCCTGGCCATTTAGCAGTTTTTGTTATCCCCACCGCTGGAACGGCTGGGGCGTCCGGCAACGGATCCGGCATCAACACCGCTGGATATGGAATTGCCATGGGCGGTGCTGGCGGTGCGGGGGTCGCCACCGGTAGCACTGCTAACGGTACTGGCGGTTTTATATTGACGCCATTCCCTACAGTTTTGGAAAGAGTCAACGGCGGGATAGTTGGCACTCGTCTCGCGGCGGGTGGCACGATGGACGAGGCTACTTTATCGGGCACAGGCGGCGCTGGTGGCGGATCAAACGACGCTTCTACTGGCCAAGCTGGCGGAAAAGGCGGTCCAGGCTGCGGCGGCGGCGGCGGCGGTGCCGGTGTTACTGGTGGCGCTGGCGGTAGGGGCGGCGATGGGTTTATTCACGTTTGGTTCCTTTAAATGATTGGCGCGTCTCCGGTCGCAGCGCAGCCGGTTGCGTCAATCACCATCACCACTTCGGGTGGTGGTGGTGGTGGTGGTGGTGGTGGTGCAACGCTGACGCGACCGAACAGCAACATAACCGTCAGCGGGTGGACAGGCACTCCAGACAACACGTTGCTGTACACAAACATCGATGAGTTTGGCCCAATTGATAGCGACTTCATAACCAGTAGCTTGATGGCGGAATCGCCTGGACCGGCAGTGTTTGGTTTGTCGGGGTCGATGGACGCAGGGACTTATGACATTCGGGTGCGAGCCAAACGAACTTCTTTGGCCGGAAGAATCAGGATTCTTCTGCTTGATTCCGGCGGGAGCACAGTAGGAACGTCAAGTTACCAAACTCTCACCACTGACTTTATTACGTATGCCTTGACTGTAACTACGACTGGCGTCGCTAGTAGAATACGAGTGGAAGTTTTAACTTAATACTGAGGTGACTTGATGGCACTCCAATACGGCACATCGACCAGCATGACTATTACGGCAGGGTCGCTTGCCGTTGGAGCTAATCGCTCGTCGGAAGCGGTCACGTCCGGCGTTACAAACAACACCACAGATTATTTGGTGACTGTCTCAGCCTTAACGATAAATAGCTTCCCGAGTGCCAACAAGCAAGTTGTTGTGTACGGGTACATGTCTGAAGATGGCACAAATTACTCGGGCAACTCGTCAACTAAGGATGACGTAGATGGCACAGACAAAACTTTGACCGGCATTGGAACACCGACAAATTTGTTCTTAATGGGCACGGTGCAGATGAATACTGGGGATGTTGTGGCCACTTTGCGGGGGACGTTTAGCGTTGTAAACACGTTCGGCTGCATCCCGCCAAAATGGGGCATTGTCTTGGTGAACGATAACGGTGCTGCCGCACTAGGGGCTACTGTTACGGCCACCTACCGAGAGGTCTACTACACATGAGTGTGTTCCTCGCTCAAAGGCAGACTTACAGGAAGACACAGCCACAAAACGCGCCGACGATAAACTTTTCAAACCCGCTGGCTGAAGGCCTAGTTGGCGTTTGGCATCCTTCTTTGCTTCCGAGTCTCGAAAATGGTCCAACTCAGATTTCGGGCAAGTCTGGAAAGGGGCTTGACTTTGTAAAAGCTTCAAGCCAAAGAAGCTCCATCCCACTTAAAAAACCATTTCTTATAGCTTCTACTGGCGCGACGTTGGTAAGTGTCGGCTACACAACAGCTGCAACTGGCGTCATTGGGACGTACGCATCGATAAATAACGGTTCTGCGTATTTTGCCCAACTGTTGCGCGGCGATCTTAGCCGTGGCGTATGTGCCGCTTATTACGACGGCGTAAACGGATCTTCTTTTACCGAATGGTCCAGTGCTTCTTTGCCGGATCGAACACTAGCGGTTCACGCCATAACTGCCGACCCTGAGCTTAGATTGGTGGTGTTTTTGAACGGCGTCAACGTAACTCTCGGGAACCAAAATTCTGGTTTCTACGGGTCTACAGAACTGACACAACTCACTGTTGGCCATGTTGGGAACGGCGGGACTGGTGAATATTTGGACGGCTGTGTCTTTCATGCACTCGCGTACAACAGAAAGCTAAGCTTGTCTGAAATCGCCAACATATCCAAAAACCCATGGCAAATTTTTAAGCCCGTAGAAAAAAGAATTTGGATACCGTCAACACCTGGGTCAATCAGCCGCCCAGGCAGCGACGTCTCGGTGAGTGGTTGGAGCGGCGTACCGTCGTCAAACTTATACACCAACATTGATGAGGCGTCGTTCGACGACGCTGATTACATTTTGAGCCCCGCGTTAACGACGTCCGCTGCTGGGGCCACATTCAGTTTAACTGTCGCGCTTGAGCCTGGAACGTATGTCGTAACGATTCGAACTCAGCAAAACTCATCGCTTGGCCAGTTTAGGTGTGTCCTTAAAGATTCTGGTAACACCACAGTGGGGACAACTGCTTGGCAAACAGTTACAGGCAGTTTTGTTTCCTATACACTTTCAGTTGTGGTGTCAGGCGGTATTGCGACAACCGTAACCATTGAAGCAAAAATATGATTAGTCTCATTCAACTTGTTGCGCCTCTCAGTGGGCTTGCGTATCTGATTGACGAGCCCACGGTGTATTACCGCACCTTGGATGGTCAGCCTATGGACCCTGCACCCCACGATGTGCTGGAGGCTCCTGCATCCTCGACGCCAAGCTGGTACACGCCGCCTGATCCCGTTTATGTAGTGCCCGAGGCTGCAAGGCACATAAACAAACTTGATTTTCGTCTTCGCTTCACTGTTGCTGAGAAGGCAACGATTGAGCTTGCTTCTTTGGACGATCCGCTGGCTGGTGCGAGTCAGCGTCAAATGTCGGCGCTGCTAAGGTCGGCTTTTCGTGACCTTGAGGCGGCGAGGTTTGTAGACCTTGATTTTCAAGAAACCCGCAATGGAGTGTTGATGTTGGAATCCGAGGGGTTAATTGCGACGGGTAGGGCGCTGGAAATACTTGACGCGCCTGTCCAACCTTCTGAACGCGCCTAAAGAAAGAATCACATGGCTATCATTACCCTAGACCAACTGATTGCGTCTGCCAAGCAGCGCCTTCCAATCAATAAAACCGCGTCACGTACTGCGGTTGCGACGATTCCGTTCTCGGTGTTTGATATTGCAGGTGGCCCAGGCGCGGGTGTGCTGGCTGGCACATCGACCACAACGGGCGTTGTGCCAACTGACTTGACTGCTGGCGTTCCAACGATCAATGCGTTTGGTGCTGGCGCAACAGGGTACATCGCAAGAATTGAGTGGAGCAGTTCTGTTGCTTGCCGTATTGCTTTGTATGACATGCTTTGGAAAGGCGGGGCGTACAACTTCAACGCGAGCACCACGGGCCAGACACCTGCCAGTTACGCCAGTCGAGTCCCTGGTGGCACAGACTTTCAAGGCCTTGAAATCTTCTACGAGCAAGTCACCGCAGCGACTGGTATTCAGTCTGTCAACGTGACCTACACCAATGCCGCTGGACAGACGAACCGCGCAACGGGTGTGACCTCACAGGGTACGGCGGGTATTGTGGGGCGGATGATGCAGCTACCTTTGCAAGTAGACGATTCTGGTGTGCAAGCGATTACTGGGGTTGTGGGCAGCGTTGCTACTGTGGGCACGTTCAATATCTTGGTGATGCGCCCTTTGGGGGAAGCACGTATTCGCGTGGCAAACGATTCGATCATTCAAGACTTTCTTTCTACCGGAATGCCCCAGGTGTTTGCTGACAGCTCGTTGCGTTACATCATAACTGCTGACGCTGCGGCGACAGGCACT
>Ga0181351_1000227_pt1 | contig 15404 bp, 14 predicted proteins | sample Su13VDMM15SD_FD_170485 | JGI IMG/M metagenome (GOLD analysis project Ga0181351, IMG submission 170485) | Freshwater viral communities from Lake Michigan, USA - Su13.VD.MM15.S.D | ecosystem: Environmental > Aquatic > Freshwater > Lake | place: USA: Michigan | collected 2013-07-16 | reverse complement strand
TGATAAAAAAATAATCGATTCAATTAAAGAAAAATTAAAAGATTATAGAAAATCAGGATTGGAAAAAGAGGGGGAACTCTCATATGAAAACTTGGTTTTTAAGTTTTTAAGAAGGTCAGGTCACATCGAAAAATTGTTTGATATTTCAAATAAGGCTCTCGATAAAGAACTTTCAATAGAAAGAAAATTAGAAGACTGATACTTACTCCTTAATAAATGTGAATAACCATATATTTATAAAGAAAAAATTAAATGGCATTAGTTACATATCTTATAGGTCCTTGCGTTGGCGGGGCTTCAATATTAGTTGATTTCGATAGTTCATCGTTGCCTGCGGTTAATGGAAATTATTACTTAACCTTTACTGGCGGAACAACCGAGGGATGTTATGATATTATCGATAACGCAGAACCTGCAACTGGAATTGATAAAGTATTAACTTTGTCCATAGATTATACTGATTGTATTACTTGCCAAGCTATTGTAACTCCAACACCAACAGTCACAACAACTCAAACTAAAACGCCAACACCAAGTGTAACAACAACTCAAACTAAAACGCCAACACCAAGTGTAACAACAACAAATACTCCAACTAATACTTTAACACCAACTAATACTGCAACTAATACTTTAACACCAACTAATACTGTAACCAAAACTCCTACGCCAACACCAACAGGAACTGCAAGTGTAACATCTACACCAACTCCAACTATATCTGTTACTCCAAGTAACACACCTAATGTTTGTAAAACATATGAATTATATGGAGGAACTGATGGTACAACATTTGTTGGCACAAACTGCGATGGTTTTACATTTAACATACCAGTTCAACCATACAATACAACAATTGTATGTGCAACAGAGGTATTTGTAATTCAAGGGAACGGGTATTATGTTTCAATAGGTTTGTGTCCATTACCAACACCCACACCATCAGTAACTTCGAGTGTTACTCCAACAAATACATCAACACCAACTAATACTCCGACAAATACTACAACAAACACGGCAACACCAACAAACACTGCAACACCAACTAATACTGCGACTAAGACACCTACGCCTACACCAACTAATACTACAACTAATACACCTTCAGTTACACCAACTAATACTCCGACAAATACTACAACAAACACGGCAACACCAACAAACACTGCAACACCAACTAATACTGCGACTAAGACACCTACGCCTACACCAACTAATACTAGAACTAATACACCTTCAGTTACACCAACAAATACAGCAACACCAAGTAATACACCAACGATATCTGTTACACCAAGTAATACTCCTAATGTTTGTAAAACATATGAATTATATGGAGGAACTGATGGAACAACATTTATTGGTGAAGATTGTAATGGTTTTACATTTAACATACCCGTTCAACCATACAGTACAACAACAGTATGTGCAACAGAAGTATTCGTAATTCAAGGAAATGGATATTATGTTTCAATAGGTTCGTGCCCATTACCAACACCTACACCATCAGTAACTTCGAGTGTTACTCCAACAAAAACAGCAACACCTACAGTTACACCAACAGTTACGCCAACTAATACGGCAACACCTTCGGTTACGCCAACTAATACCATAACACCAACAAAAACAACAACTAATACTCCAACTCCAACAAAAACAGCAACTAATACTCCAACTCCAACTCAAACTGGTACACCAGCGGTTACACCAACACCATCACCTACAGAAAATTATGTAATTTCTGCTGACCAACAATACGCTTATACTCTTGAGATTTTAGGAAGTTTTAGTGGTGGAAGTGCAGATTTTAGTGGAGCATACGCACCTCACCCTGTATTTACAAATGAATTGGGTGAAGCGGTAGAACAATTAAACGGAATCGCAATAGGCGGATTTGACGGATTAAATAATTAAAAACAAAAATATATAAATAAATTAAAATATGGCAGATTTGAAACCACTTGGCAGTGAAAAAATGACTGGACAAGATAAATTAAAAAGAATCATGGAAATTGCTCGTTTTAACGAGGTAATACCATCGAATATTAATGAAACCGCGAGATCTGAGTATTCAATTTCTCTTGCCGATGGGAATAAGTATGAAATAGTTAAAGAAAGACAGGGTTATATTATTAAAAAGACCATTTCGGAATCTGAGACTGATTATATTGAGCCAATGAAAAATAGAAAATACTATTCTTCATATTCTCAAGCATTAAAAAGATTAAATTTAGTTGCTGGAGAGTTGAACAGAATCAATGAAAACGAAGAAGAAGTTTCTTTATACGGAGAACAAAAAAGATTCACGTTAAAAACACCTAAACCAGCTGCGGACTCAATGCCAGCACCAGCTGCGGAGGTACCTTCGGCACCACCAGCAGTTCCAGCTCCATCATTACCTCCATCTCCAGTAGGAAATCCTACCGCAGGTGGGGACATGAGTATCGACATGGGTATGGAAGATATGGGTCCTGAAGGTGAAGTTGATGCTGATGTTTCTATGGATATTGAAACTCCTGGAATGGGTGAAGAGGAACCAGTTTCTTTCAAAACTATTCAAAAATTGACAGGTAAATTGACCCAGAAAATTAGAACATTGGATGGACAAGAACCAATGACTTCTGAAGATATTAAATATGTAATTAATATGGTTCTTTCTTCGGTGGACTTGAAGTCTCTTACAGAAGAAGATAGAGAAGATATTTTATCTAAATTTGACGAAGAATCAGAAGATTTAGGTGGAGATGACATGGGTGGATTAGATATGACAGATGATAGTGAAGTTGAAGATATTCAAGCTGACATGGACATTCCTGTTGAGGGATATGAAATGGAAGAAGGAGGATACGGAAACGGTGCAATTATCGATAGTATTTTCGGAGAATCTGCAATCGATAAAGTTATTTCCAAGTATTTTGAAATTTCAAAGAAAGAAATTCTTGAAAGTAAAAAAAATAAAATAAAAGAATCTTTGTTTATAAAAAGACAGATGGAAGAAGTCGTAAAATTAAGTGAGACTATTGAACAAGAACTAAGTTCTAAAAAATTCTTGAGAGAAAATTCATCGTCAAAGATTGTTGGAATTACAAACAAGAAAAATTTGGTATTCGAACATAATGGACAACAAGTAAAAATATCACCTGAAGGATTATTGGTATGAGTTATTTGATATACGTAAATGGTTTAGGCCCCAACTATAAGGGAGACAATCTTTACGAATTCATTTTCTCCGATAGTCTTGATGTTTGGGGAGATTCTTGGGAAAGTAGACCAGCTAACGGTTATCCAAGTCCTCCCGAATTACATCATATTAAAAAAGTAGGAGTTCTGAGAAATACTGATGTAAAATTGGAATTGATTCAGAACTCCGATTTTTTTTCTATGGAAGATGCAATTGACGATGTGGTCGCATTAGCCTGGGAAACAGACGAAGATGGAAATCATAAAAGAATGGTTTTTAGATTTGGAATGTCCGAACAACAAATAAAAGACAAACTCTACGAAAGAGATTTGATATTAGAATTCGAAAAAAAAGTAGTTTATGAAAGTTAATAAAAAAGCACTCGAATTGATTGATAAAGGATTATCCGCAAATACTGTAAAAAAATTAACAGAATCGCAAATCAATACTCTACATTCCAAACTTTTTACTGAAGTGACAATGGTCTCACAAGCAGATACTCCAACAATTACAAAACTAAAAAGTGAAAAGAAACCATTTGAGGTTTATGAGAAAGATGGTGAAGTAAAAGAAACTGATGACGTTGAAGTAACAACCGACCCAAACAAAGAAATTGAAACTCAAGACCCAAAACAAGTGGGGCCTTCATCAGATGATGGATTTGGTGATGAAACTGATGGTATGGGTATGTTTGAAGAAAAAAGAAAACCAAATGCATATGCAATATGTCACTCTCAAGTTGGACCTAAAAGGACAAGGAAATTTGAAAGATGCGTAAAATCTGTAGAAAAACAGTTGGAAGAAGGAAAAAATCCTGTATCTTTGTTTATAGAATCAGAAATTATTAAAATCGTGGAAAGAAACATACTACCGAGAATAACTAAAGGTGACTTGATGAAATACCTTTCAGAAGCGAATTCACCACTTACTGCACCTGCGAAACCAACTACAAAACCAGATACAAAGCCTGGAACAAGACCTTCACATCCGGGAAAGAATCCAAGACCAGGGGAGGAAATTGCACCAAAGGCTGCGGAACCGACAACCGCTCCATCTAAACCAATTACCAAACCTGGCACCAAACCAACAACGAGGCCTTCACACCCTGGAAAAAATCCAAGACCTGGCGAAGAAATTGCACCAAAGGCTGGAAAAATATCTCCTGAGGATGCAAAACAAGAAGTAATTGATGTTATCTTAAATTTATTAAAATAATAAAATGGCGAAGATTAAAGAACAAATAGATTACGGGGACAGACCAGAAAGAATGGACCCAAGACTAGAACGAAAATTGGGAAGTCCTGAAAGTTTGTATGCAAAAAATCCTGCATTAAAAAAAGGTTCTAAGGATGTTGAAAGGTTGGTAAGTGCAAGATTTGGCAAAGTTGCTGACAAATTGAAACAAGTTACTGGAATACAAGACATTAGTTCTAAACAAGTACAGGGAATGATTTATCAGGAAATGATGAATAAAGTTCCCATGATTACAAGTATTGAAGGTAGACACAGAGAAGAATTAGAACAACTTGCAATCGACGCTTGTTTAGAAGAATCACAAGTTCCAAATGATTGGTTTACAATTGAAGCGAAGTTAAATAGGGCACCTATCAATACTTCCGATTTTAATTTAAAACCAAAAAAACCTCAAGACTCTCCACCACTTGAGATTCCTTCATTCGATGTTGAGGATTTGACCGATGAAGAAATTAGGGAGTTGGAAATTCATAAAAGAAATATGATTAACGCTTTGGTCCAAGGTGCGGCAAAAAAAGGACATTATATTTTCCAAAAACCTGAGATTAAAGAAAGATTAGACGAGATAGACCCTCGATTATACCCCGCTTATTTAGGAATAATGGCAATCAATGATTTCATGTATTTTTCCATGGAACAAATGATTGAACAAATGTCTCAAACTGGAAGTGGTGTTGCTGGTAAAGTTAAGTTGGAAAACAATGACGACGAAGATGAGGACGAAGAAGGTGGTGAGGAAAAACCTGATACCAAAATTGTTGCTGAAGGTCTAATATTCCCAATTTTATGTCATGAGATTATTAAAGGTCTTGAAGAATCTATTGGTAGACATGGATTACCTGAAGACCCTGAGATGTCTCAACAAGTAAGAGACGTAACTGATGTATTATCAAATGAACCAATGCAACTTCGAATTGGTCCTGAAATTATTGAAAAGATTAGATTTGCATTACCTGACGAAATGTTTGATGAGGACAACAAAGGTCTTACACCATGGTTTCATTCAACTCTATACAAAACAGAAGCTAAGGAATTCTTAGAAATTATTGGTAATGCAATATCTGAAGACGAGTCTAAGGTGAAACGCGCAACTGCAAAATTCAGAGAAATCATGAAACAGGCACAACAATCCAAGAAAGAGTATGATGAATTCAAAGGTGAGGAAGGTACTCAAGGTAGCGATGACGATGATGATTTTGGACTTGATGACCTTTATAGAGATTTAGGAATTCCAAGACCATAAAAAATCCAAATATGATTTAATTTTGTGAACAAAGAACAATTAATTATAGAATTTACGAAGTGTATGAGGAATACTCCTTATGCACTTCGTTCTTATTTACAGACATACGATAATACAGTATCAAAGTATGTCCCATTAGAACTTTTTCCTGACCAAGTATCACTACTTGAAGATTACGAAAGCAGCAACGAAAACATTGCCTTAAAATACAGACAAGCGGGTGTTACAACCGTAACTGCAGCTTGGGCATCAAAAAAACTTGCATTCGCAAGAAAAGAAAAACCTGAAAAAGTTCTAATAATTGCCAACAAGTTGGATACTTCAGTGGAAATGGCCAATAAGATAAGGGCATTTATAGAACAATGGCCTGATTGGGTTGGAATCGGGTTTTCAGTAGAAAAAAACTCTCAAAGACATTTCAAACTTAATAACGGATGTGAGGTTAAAGCGGTGGCAACATCAAAAGATGCTCTTAGAGGTTATACTCCAACAATTCTTATTTTTGACGAGGCAGCCTTTATCGAGGCGGATGGAGACTTCTGGTCTGCTTGTATGGCCTCACTATCCACGGGTGGTAAAGTTATTGTAGTTTCCACACCAAACGGTTATGACCCAATATATTATGAAATATATGACCAAGCGTTAAGAGGAATGAATGATTTCAAAATCTCTGAAATGTTTTGGTATCGGGACCCTCGTTATACCAAAGATTTATACATGGTAAAGACAAATGATTTGGTTCATTATCTTTTGAACCGAGAAGACTACCCTGTAGATACCGTAATTAACTTAGCCAATGATAATCCTTACGAAAGAAACCATACTATTGTAACAGATTATATTTCTCAAGGATATAAACCTTGTTCAGCATGGTTTGAGGGGATGGTAAAAAAACTCAAGTACGATAGACGTAAAGTTGCTCAAGAACTTGAATGTAACTTCTTAGGATCAGGTGATAACGTATTCGATTCAGACCTAATGCAGAACATTTCCAAAAACCAACTAAGGGCCCCACAAGCAAAACTTATGGGAAACGCTTTATGGATTTTTAAAGAACCTGTAAATGGCCATAAGTATGTTATGGGTGTTGACGTTTCTCGTGGTGACTCTGAGGATTTTTCATCAATCCAAATCATTGACTTTGATGAACGGGAACAAGTATTAGAATATGTTGGTAAAATTCCTCCCGATGTGCTAGCCGAGATTGCCTATAAATGGGGGACAATGTACAATGCTTATTGTGTAATTGATATTACTGGAGGCATGGGAGTTTCAACAGCAAGAAAAATGCAAGAATTACAATATCAACATGGATTATATGTTGATGGAGTTGATACTTCTAACAAATGGAAGTGGGATCCGAAAATAAATGAAAAAATTCCTGGTATCAACTTCAACACAAAAAGAGTACAAATTATTGCGGCATTTGAAGAGGGAGTTAGACACGGATTCAAAATATATTCCCACAGAACTTACAATGAGATGAATACCTTTATATATATTCATGGAAGACCCGACCACCAGAAAGGACAACATGATGACTGTATTATGGGACTTTCCATGGCGATTTATGTTGCCGAAAAATCATTTCAATCATTAACTAAAGTTGTTAATCACACAAAAGCCATGTTGAATTCGTGGTCTACTGTGATGAATGAAAATAAAAATACTTCAGATTTTTTTAATCCCTTGGTACCTCAGATGGGAAGAGACTCCAACTTGAGTAATAATGGGGCTTCTAAAGCAGATTACCAAAAATATGGATGGCTATTTGGTGCTAAATAACTATTTATATTACCGAGGTAAAGAGTAAATTTAGATTATGGCAGAACAAAATATGACGGTTTGGCAAAGACTGTCACAAACATTTGGACCTAACTCATTATTAAATCAAGACTATCCAACATTCAAGTTTGATAAAAAGGAACTCCTACGCACAAAAAGTAGAGAGGAGTATGAGAAAGAAAAACTTCAAGCACAACAAACATATTATCTCACAAATCAATGGGCTAAGGTGGAGAATAATCTTTATTCTCAAGCCATATATTATGAACCTACAAGGTTATCAGCACAATATGATTATGAATCAATGGAGTATACTCCCGAGATTTCCGCAGCATTAGACATCTACGCAGAAGAATCTACAACAACAAATGAGGATGGATTTATTCTTCAGATTTATTCTGAATCAAAAAGAATTAAAGGGGTCTTAGCGGACTTATTTAATAACGCCTTAGACATCAACACCAATTTACCTATGTGGACAAGAAACACATGTAAATATGGTGATAACTTTGTATACCTGAAATTAGACCCTGAAAAAGGAATTGTTGGAGTACAACAATTACCGACTATTGAAATTGAAAGACATGAGGTTGGAGCAAGTGGTAAAATATCTGTCGATGTAAAAAATGAAGTAGATAAAGATAAAAAGGCGTTACACTTCACATGGAAAAATAAAAATATGGAATTCCAATCTTGGGAAATTGCTCACTTCAGATTATTGGGTGATGACAGAAAACTTCCATATGGAACTTCCATGTTAGAAAAAGCAAGACGAATTTGGAAACAACTACTCCTTTCTGAAGATGCTATGTTGATTTATCGTACATCAAGAGCCCCTGAGAGAAGAATGTTTAAGGTGTTCGTTGGAAACATGAATGATGACGATGTTGAGGCTTATGTACAACGTGTTGCAAACAAATTCAAGAGGGAACAAGTCGTTGACAATAAAACAGGTAATGTCGATATGAGGTTCAATCAAATGGCGGTTGACCAAGATTATTTTATACCTGTTCGTGACCCAGCGGCTCCTGACCCAATTACCACATTACCAGGAGCAACTAACTTATCTGAAATTGCCGATATTGAATATATTCAAAAGAAATTGTTAACCGCCCTTCGTGTACCAAAAGCATTCTTAGGATTCGAAGAAGTTGTTGGTGATGGTAAAAACTTGGCATTACAAGATATTCGATTTGCTCGTACCATTAACAGGATTCAAAAGAGTATGATTGCTGAACTTAATAAGATTGCAATTGTACATTTATTCTTATTAGGATTCGAAGACGAACTTTCAAATTTTACAATCGGATTAACAAATCCATCTACTCAAGCAGATTTGTTGAAGATTGATGTTTGGAAAGAAAAAGTATTATTGTATAAAGATTTGGTTTCCGATCCAGGAAATGGAATACAGGCAACTTCATCTACATGGGCTAAGAAACACATATTTGGATGGTCAGATGATGAAGTTCGTTTAGATCTACAACAACAAAGAATCGAAAGAGCTGTTGGTGAAGAACTCAAAGCAACTCCAACTGTGATAACCAAAACTGGTTTGTTTGATAATATTGACAAATTATATGGTAGTCAAACAGGATCAACTCCGACGGCTGGTGCCGAAACAACTACGGATGGAGAAGAGGAATTAGGACCTCCACCTTCGTCATTTGGAGGGGAGCCATCGGGTCTTGACTTAGGAGCTGAGGAACCACCAACAGGAGGAGGAGAAGAAGCTCCACCTCCATCAGAAATAACACCTGAATCAAGGAAAAAAGACCTTAACATTTTAGTGGAAAATAATTTAATTGACGGGTCTCAAATAATAAATTTGGGTCAGGCACAAGATTCTTTAGGAGAAATTTCAAAACAATTAGATAAGTTATTAAATTCATAATATTTATTTGAAAAAGACACAATGACCTTCGGAACAGTAAAATCCCTAATTGAAAAAAATCTCTTGCAATCCTACAAAAATGAAATGGAATTCAAGAAGACTTTGCGAGAATTCAAACACAACGTTTTGAATAATAATGCTATGTCTAAAGCATACGCAATATATGACCAACTAAGTTCACCCCAAGGGTTAAGTGAACAAGATGCAAAATATTTTATTGAAGAAGGGATTAATTTACTAAACAAAGTTTTGTCAAGTATTAAACTTCCAATCACACTTTCCGAAAAAACTGAAAATAATTATTCCGATATTGACACCTTAGTTTATACCCAAGGAGTAGATTTACTTGAAAGAGTTAATGCAAAGAAAAATATTTTGAAGGTTATTACGTCTACAAAAGAATCTATTAAAGAAAATATAAATATTCCAATTAGTTCTATGGTTGCGGTTGCGAATCAAACCATTAATAATTACATACTTAATTTGGACGAAAATTCCAAAAAAGAATTTTTTCAAATAGTTTCTGAAGATTCCAAAACATTAGAAACAAAATTTGAAACCCTAAGAGAAAGTACGATATCCAAATTAACGGCACTTCAAGATAATGAAGATTCACAGGATATCAAAACAAAAATTTTAGAAACAATTGAAAAAATTAAATCTGAAAAATTCGACCAATTAAACTTTTTGAAGTTAAAAAATTTGGAAGAATCAATTTGATTGGTCTTTGAGACCTTGAATATGTTTTGCCTTCAGAATCTGTGCTCTTCTAAGTACAGATTTTTTTGTATACTGTTTTTTATCAAATAGAATCTGATTTTGTTTTGTTTTAATTACTTTTGACTTTAGGGTCTTGAGAGCCTTCTCAAGAGGATTACTCTGAGTGATTTTTATTATTATCATATATTAGAAATATCCACAAGTATAAAAAAATTTTGACAATCATACATATATTGTATATAATTTCATTAATAAACATACATAATAACATTATTAATGAAAAAAGGAAAAAGTGTAAAACTTAACCTGTTCAACCCCATCAAGTCTCAATATGGGACAGTAGACTCCAAAAACTTAAAATCGGTTTATATAAATATTCAATCGTGGGTTACACCAAAAGAAGAATTAGAAAATTGGAACCGAATTGTTTCAGGTTTAGGGAGAGAAATAAAAAATTCAGTTTTTGAATCAATCGATTCAAAAATTTTTCAAGAAAAAAATATTGTTGATTTGGACCTTCGAACAAGTGGGATATCAAAAGGGAAAAAATCATTTTTTAATTTGGAAATCAATCTGTATACCCAACGTGATATGGATTTTAAGTGTGATGAACTAAAAGAATCCATAAAAAATATTGTTAAATCAATCTATAAAAATAACGTGATTAAAAACAAATACTTTGATTTTTCGATTTCTAAAAAAGACGAAATCTAACAAACTATTTAAATCCGTATATTTATCTTAAAAGATTAGATGAAAAATTTAAGAATTTTAGAAGCTAGCGAGCTTGGCCACGGTATATTGATTGAAATGGATGCGGGTTGGGTTTCACCAAAAGACCTACAGAATATTGACATTCTAAAAGAAGCCTCCAATTTAGATTATAGAAATCCATTCGAATTTTATGCGGTTCTTCAAAAATACGATACTCCAAATAGAAATGGTAGAACATATCCTGAAAGGATTTTGAAAAGAGAAGCAGATAGATATAAAGAATCTATTTCTAAGGGTTTGTCAACATCAGAATTAAATCACCCTGAATCATCATTAATAGACTTAGACAGAGTATCTCACATCATCACAGACATATGGTGGGATAAAAATATACTCATGGGAAAACTCAAATTATTGACATCTCCAGGGTTTCACGAAAGAGGTATAGTTTCAACAAAAGGAGACCAAGCAGCTAACTTAATGAGACAAGGTGTAACTTTAGGGATTTCTTCAAGAGGAGTTGGGTCATTAAAAAAAGTTGGTGAAAGAAATGAAGTACAAGATGACTTTGAATTGATATGTTTTGATTTGGTATCATCACCTTCAACACCAGGTGCTTATTTGTTCACAAACCCTGATGAAAGAAGTAAGTATGAAGAAAATTTAGAGGAAGAAAGAAACTCTAAACAAAATAATGAGTATGTTGAAAAGTCAGTTGACTTAATGAAAAAATTAGACGATTTTTTAAGAAAATAAAATTATGGACGAAAAATATTTTGTAGCAAAAATTCAGTATGATTTTCCTGACGAAAACACTGGTAAAATTAAAAAAGTAAGAGAAGAGAAATTGGTTAAAGGTTTTTCTGTTACTGATGTAGAAGCAAAAGTAACAAAAAAATATGAAGGATTTACTCACGATTGGAGAATTACGGCAGTATCCGAAAGTAAAATTGATGAAGTAATCGAATAACTAAATTTTTAAAATGAAAAAAACTAAAGTGGTCAAACGACCACTTTTTTTATTTTAAGACTATTTATTGACAATAAATCTAAACAGAAGTACCAAGAGATGAATTTTTTTCATTTTGGTACTATTTATATGTTAAAATAAATAGATTTTTCATGCAAGAAAATAAAAACTTAGTACAAGAGGCGTTAATTCAAATGAAAAATGTTGAAGAGGCAATCGCCCAAAATGCAAAAGGAATACTTGCTTCTACTATGAAGGAAGAAATCAACCAATTAGTAAAAGAATCTCTATCAGAGCAAGATATGGAAGATGAGATTGAATTAGATACAGATATCGATACCGATATGCCTGTTGATAATGATGATGATATGGAAATGGACATGGAATTCGATATGGACATGGATATGGATTCAGAAGAAAGTCCAATAGATTTAACTGATGCTTCAGATGAAGAAATTTTGAAAGTTTTCAAAGCAATGAGTGACGAAGATGGAATCATCATAAAAAAGGATGATGATGAGATTCACTTGAAAGACGATGAAGCTAATACAGAATATTTAATCAAGCTAGGTGAGTCAGAAGAGGAAGAAGAATTAGATGAAACTATGCACGTAGATGAAATCGATGAAATGGACGTTGATACAGAAGATGTAATCAATGCTATTTTCTCAAAAGACGGAGATGTTGAAGATTTCGACATGGACCAAGATGAAGAAGTTATGTATGAAATCGAGTTTGATTCAGAAGACGACATGATGGAAGAAGAAGATGAAGACATGATGGAAGAAGAAGATGAAGACATGATGGAAGAAGAAGATGAAGACATGATGGAAGAAGAAGATGAAGACATGATGGAAGAAGAAGATGAAGATTTGGACGAATCTTACAACCATAGAAGATCTGTTAGAGAGGCAAAATCGACAGTAAAACCTAAAGGTGTTGGAATTGGGTCTGGGCCAAAATTCACTTACAAAGATAAAGCTAAAGGCGGATTCGATGATAAGAAGAAAGAAGGACCAAAATCAGTTGGTACTGGTAAACCAAAATTCGAATACAAGAAAGGTGAAAATATGGAACAAAAATCCAAAGTTGTTAAGGCAGAAACAAAAGAAGGTCAAGGATACAAAGACAAAGAGGATGAAAGATTGGCAATGAAACATGGTAAAATTGCTTCAAAAGATCTTAAAACTACTAAGGCTCGTAGAGATGACGCAGGTTTTGAAAAAAGAGAAACCAAAGAGGCTGCTAGAACTTATGGAATGGGTTCAAAAGAAGGACGAGGACTAAGAAAAGGTATTACTAACAACAGAAATTATGTTTATGGTAAAAACGGAGTAAAAGTTGAATCCACAGAATCAGAAGTTAATGTGTTGAGAGAAAAGAATGAAGAGTACAGAAAAGCATTAAATATTTTCAGAGAAAAACTTAATGAAGTTGCTATCTTCAACTCAAACTTGGCATATGCTACAAGATTGTTCACTGAACATTCGACCACTAAAAAGGAGAAAATTAATATTCTTAGAAGATTCGATAATGTAGATACTTTAAAAGAATCTAAAAGTCTTTACAGGTCAATTAAAGATGAATTGTCTAAAACTGAAAGTACACCAATTAATGAATCAGTAGAAGCTAAATTAAACAAGAGTGTTTCTACAGGTTCATCAACTACCCTAATTGAATCAAAAACTTATGAGAATCCTCAATTCTTAAGAATGAAAGATTTGATGAGTAAACTTGGGTAATTAAAATTAAATAAACAAATAAAACAAAACAAAATACTAAAAATGGGAGCATTATTAGAATCAGGTCTTGTAGGTAACATCGGTCTTAAGCACCTTAAAGTTATCAAAGAAGACACAATCAACAAATGGGACAAATTAGGATTCTTAGAGGGTCTTAAAGGTCACATGAGAGAAAACGTAGCTCAACTTTATGAAAACCAAGCTTCTCACTTAATTAACGAAGCATCATCTACATCTGATACAGGTGCATTTGAAACAGTGGTTTTCCCTATCGTTAGAAGAGTTTTCTCTAAATTATTAGCAAACGATATCGTTTCAGTACAAGCAATGAACTTACCAATCGGTAAATTATTCTACTTCGTACCTAACATTCAGGCGTACACTGACCCTGCAAACTTGGCGACAACGGGTATTCACTACGCACCTTACGGATCACCAAACGCTGCGGCTGGTCAAACACCAAACAGTGGTTACGACTATAACAACACAAAGGATTTGTATGACAGATTCTATGAAGGTAACGAACCAGCATTAGACCCACCAGGTTTATTTGACTATTCTAAAGGACAATATTCAGCAATTACTGCTCAAGTTGGTACTGTATCTTGGTTAGCGGACCAATTAGTTTCTTCTGCGTATACTCTTTCTGATTACAGAAAAGTATTAATAGTTTTATCAGGTTTCGCATCTGACGGAGCTGGTAAATTAATCGGTCCTGATGGTCAACCAATGGATAACGAAGCTTTCTTATCTGATTTGACTATCTATGGTGTTGCTACAAACACAACAACCGCGGCTAACGCAACTAACCCTTACTTATTCAGAGTTGTAACTCAAAGATATGGTAAAGGTATCGTACAATATGGTAACAACAATTCAACTTTAGTTTTCCCTAACAGTAAAACTGACGGTGGTCAATATGACAACGTATGTGATGCTGAAGGTAAAATCTACTTAGAGGTTGATTTACAAGTACCAGTATGTATTACTTGTGGAGGTTCAATGGACGGTTACACAGGTTCAACATTCTCTTCAACAACTGCTGCTGACAATGCGTTCACAGGTACTTATAGAATCTATAAGAACTTAGAATTCGAAGATAGAATTGGTGAAGTTTCTTTTGACCTTTTATCAGTAACAGTTTCTGTTACAGAAAGAAAGTTAAGAGCACAGTGGTCTCCAGAAATGGCACAAGACGTTGCGGCATTCCACAACATCGACGCTGAAGCTGAATTAACAGCATTATTATCTGAGCAAGTTGCGGCAGAAATCGATAGAGAAATCTTGAGAGATTTGAGAAAAGGTGCAGCTTGGAACTTAAGATGGGATTACAATGGATGGAAGAGATTAGGATCTTCTGCAGTACCTTATACTCAGAAAGATTGGAATCAAACTCTTATCACAGCAATCAACCAAATTTCAGCACAAATCCACAAATCTACATTAAGAGGTGGAGCTAACTGGATCGTTGTTTCTTCTGAAATCAGTGCTATCTTTGATGACTTGGAATACTTCCACGTATCAAACGCAGCTCCTGAGCAGGATCAGTACAACATGGGTATTGAAAGAGTTGGTACATTAGCAGGTCGTTACCAAGTGTATAGAGACCCTTACTTCCCACCTAACCAAGTGTTAATGGGTCACAAAGGAACTTCTCTATTGGACACAGGTTACATCTACGCACCGTATGTACCTCTACAATTAACTCCTACAATGTACAATCCATTCAACTTTACACCAATCAAAGGTATCATGACTAGATACGCTAAGAAAATGGTTAATAACAGATTCTACGGTAGAATCACAGTTGATGGAGTTAGAACATTCGACTTGAGAGAATTGAGATAATCGAAATTTCGATATGGTAAAAAGGGACAAGAAATTGTCCCTTTTTTTTTTTA
>Ga0181351_1000225_pt1 | contig 15524 bp, 16 predicted proteins | sample Su13VDMM15SD_FD_170485 | JGI IMG/M metagenome (GOLD analysis project Ga0181351, IMG submission 170485) | Freshwater viral communities from Lake Michigan, USA - Su13.VD.MM15.S.D | ecosystem: Environmental > Aquatic > Freshwater > Lake | place: USA: Michigan | collected 2013-07-16 | reverse complement strand
AGTACTCAAGCAGACTTAGAGTATGTAGATATCGCCGTCTTCCGCTAAAAGGATAACACAATGAACCGCATCATATACCCAAACGACGATGGTGGAGTATCCATCATTGTCCCCGCTCCAGAGGCTCTTGAGACAATGACCATTGAGGAAATTGCTGCCAATAACGTACCTGCTGGTAAGCCATTTAAGATCGTGGATGTGTCCGACATTCCATCCGACCGCACGTTCCGCAATGCGTGGGAGTATTCTGCATGATTACGATCAACATCGACAAGGCCAAGGACATTACCAAGCAGCGTCTACGCTTAGAGCGTGAGCCACTACTCGCCGCACAGGACGTAGCCTTTCAGCGTGCGCTTGAGCGCAATGCAGACACCGCAGTCATCGTTGCAGAGAAGCAGCGTTTGCGCGACATCACAAAAGCCGTGGATACGTGCTCGACGGTGGAAGAATTAAAAGCTATTGAAGTAACGCCATGACAGGTACTCTATAAGGAATCGCTATGGGAACCGCACTTGTTAAGAACAATGCTTTTAGTACGCTACTCTCAAGTATCACTTCGGTAGATAGTAGCCTTACTGTGTCTAGCGGGCATGGCGCACGGTTCCCTACTATTTCTAGTGGCAATTTTTTCTATGTTACCCTTATCAATAGCTCCAATCAGTATGAAGTTGTTAAGGTAACGGCTAGGGCTACAGATGCTTTTACAGTCACTCGCGGTCAAGATGGGACTACAGCCCGTGCCTATACTGCCGGTGATCGTATTGAGCTCCGCCCAACTGCAGCATTGTTTGATGATAAGTTATCTTTAGGCGGAGGCACTCTTACCGGCGCACTTGCTGTCCCATCTGGAGCAACAACTACTCAAGCTCCGCAGGTTCAGGAAGTCGTCAAAAAAACTGGCGACACAATGTCAGGTACTCTCATTGTTCCTGAACTACGTGGACCATCCAATGTTATCAATGTTCCAACTGGGCATAAGATCACCACTACCGGATTAGGTTCTGTAACAGGCGCAACAGTAGGCTCAATCGTAGCACCGGGTATGGTCATTCAGACTCAGGCACTGTTTGTTGATTCCGTTACAACTTATTCAGCCACAGGGTCTGGGGGGGAATCTGAGCTTACAAGTTTTGCTAGCAGCTTCACCCCAAAATTCTCTACTAGTAAAGTACTCGTAGGATGGGGGTTGTCCGGGGAACATAGTAGTGAGAATTATACCTTCCATATAAAACGAAACGGAACTAAAGTAGGTACTAATTCTACAAGTAGTGATTACTGGTCCGGTTGGATGCCAGATTTTTACGACGTCAATGCTTCATCTACAATGCAACATAGGTATATGGCATATGTTGACTCTCCTGCTACAACGTCTGCAATCGCCTACACATTTTTCTTTAGATCATCCGGCACGGCGTCTATAACTTTTTATCAAAACCGTACAACCTCAGCCGCTGGGGTAAATCAAGAACTTGCCACAAGTTATCTAATCATTCAGGAGATTGCCGGATGAGGTATGATATTACTCACGCAATCCAGTCTCTTTGTCCCAACGCAACTTGGCGGTTACATGGGTTTGACTACTCCGGTCTTGTCTGGCTTGATATTCAGATTGACAAGCCTGAAGAAGCAGCACTCCTAGCAGAAGTCGAGCGGCTTCAGGCTGCATGGGATCGAAACGAGTACGCACGTAAACGTGCTGCTGAGTACCCTCCGATATTTGACTATCTTGATGCTGTTGTTAAGAATGATCAGGGTCAGATGAATCAGTACATTTCTGACTGCGTTACCGTAAAAGCCAAGTACCCAAAGCCGGAGTGACATAATGGGCGTTCAAGTAGCCAATAATGCTTTTAGTACGCTCTTTAGCTCATTAACCACTGTAGCTACAACTATGACAGTGTCTTCTGGTCACGGGGCTAGGTTTCCATCCGCGTCTGTTGCTTCTGGTAACTACTTTTATGTTACTCTCATTAAGTCTAGCGGCGTCACTGAGATTGTAAAAGTTACTGATAGATCGACTGACATATTCACAATCGTTCGCGCACAGGACGGTACAACAGTAACTACATTTACTGCGGGTGACAGAGTAGAACTTCGCCCAGTGGCTGCGCTATTTAATGAACTACCGAATCGGCTCCTCATCGCTGCGGACTACACAGACCTGTCTGTAACAAACGGCAAGTTGGATAATATCGTTAGTGCAGTCGGCCCAGTCGGCGGTTTAGGTAAGTTCCTCACAGCTAGTGTAAACTCTAAAGGTAGAATCACAGCACTCACTGAGACAAACGGTATCGTCCAGACAAATACTTTTGCGTTCACAACCTCACTCGCTACTCAAACTTGGACTAAGCCTACGAGTGCTGGGTCTCTTGTACGTATCCAATGCTGGGGCGGCGGCGGAGGCGGAGGTAGAGCAGCCTCAGGGTCCGGGGGGTGCGGAGGAGGTGGCGGCGGGTATCTTGAACGCTGGATGAGTTTGGCTGATGTCACGTCAACTGTATCTGTCGTTGTAGGGGGAGGCGGAGCGGGTTCAACAGTAGCTAACACAAACGGCATTGCCGGAGAAGATACAACTTTTGGGGGGTATGTAACTGCCTATAAAGGTGGCGGAGGCGCAGGCAATAGCACTGCGGGGTCTGGAGGCGGGGGTGGGGGCGGAGAGATGTCTGCCGGAGTTAGCGGTATTTCAACTTCTCCCGGTTCAGGCGGAGCTATTGGGGGTGGTCATGGCGCAGTCATAGAGTCGGGGTCTAGTTTAGCTACTTCTACTCAACGCGGTGTTCTTATCACGGCATATACCGATTTCCCGGCAACATCCGCAGCCGTAGTCGGTAATATCCCTTGGGGCTTCGGCAATGATGCCCGTAGCGCGTTTGGAGGTGGGGGCGGAGGAGGCGGAAATACTGGTGATGTATCTGGTACTGAGAGTACAGGTGGCTTTGCTGTTTTTGGCGGCGGCGGCGGCGGCGGGGGGTATAACGGTACACAAGCCAACAATGGAGCGGTCGGCGGTACTAGCCTATACGGCGGGAATGGCGGTAGCGGTGCTACAGGCTCGGCTACTGCTTCCAACGGGTCAACTCCAGCCGGAGGCGGGGGAGGTTCAGAGTTCGGCAATGGCGGGGATGGCGGTGCTGGTCGTGTAATTGTTACAGTCTATGTATAAGGAGATGATGATGGCTACTTCCGCAGAAATTGAAAAGCAGCTCCTTACACACGAAGCCGTCTGTGCAGAACGCTACAATACGTTTATAACGCGTGTAGATAGGTTAGAGAAGATCATGCTTAACGCAGCTGCAGCATTGATCCTAGGCATGGCTGGTATACTCGCTACTATTCTTTTAAAAGGAGCTTAGACTATGGCTAAAATGAAGAAGAAGATGTGATATGGACCCATTTACTCTCATCGCGGGAGCGACTGCACTATATAACAGTATTAAAGGTGCGGTCGATTCAGGCCATGAGATGCTGGACGTTGCCGAAAAAGTTGGCAGTTTGTTTGGGCGCATTGCCCAGATTACTCAGCTCACCAGCGGCAAAAGAAATAAACGGCTTTTCCAGAGTCAAGCTGAGTTCGAAGCCGAGGCAATTAAACTCTATACCTTAAAGCAAAAAGCTCAGAAATTACAGTTAGATACCCGCAACTTGTTTGTAGGTGCGTATGGCATTGGTGCGTGGGCGTCTATTCAAAAAGAGGTAACTGAGATGCGTAAGCAGGCAGCCCGCGAAGCCGCAGCCGCGCAGCGTGAAGCCGAAGAAAACCGCAAAGACCTGATTATGGGGCTTTGGCTTGTCGGTGCTGTTGTTTTGTTTTCCGTATGCGTTGGCATCGGAATGGTTTTGTTTACTCAAAAATGAAATACTTTCTTATCATCACGCTAATTGCTTTGGCAGGGTGCGAGGATCGGTATAGATACCCGTGTCAAGACCCCGCTAACTGGGAATCGCCCGAATGCAATCCTCCTATTTGCACCGCTTCTGGAACCTGTTCCGCGGACACCCTAAAAAGAAACCCGTGCGGAGCCGTAGCAAGATGAGGATCAAGGAAGACGAACTCCACGCCTTGCTTCAGTTTATCATCGGGGTGTCCCTGTGCTTGACCCTGACTGGAACTGTGTTCGCTGTTCTGTACAGCCTGATATTTGTTGTACAACCTATTGACGGGCAAGCACCAAATGACCAAGAATTTTTCAAATTAATCGCGCCAATCGCTACGTTCCTGACAGGCACTCTATCTGGGATCATGCTTGGTTCTAAGTCAACCGGAGGTAAAGATGGACCTACTTAAAACATTCGGGCCGCTACTCGGCTCTATTGCGCCTAGTATTGCTACTGCACTTGGCGGTCCCCTAGCTGGTATGGGTGTGAAAGCCCTGTCTCAAGCTTTGCTTGGTAATGAAAACGGGTCTGTGGAAGAACTCTCTGTGGCCCTATCTTCGGCTTCCCCTGAGCAACTCTCGGTAGTCAAGAAAATTGATGCCGACTTCAAAGTCCAAATGAAAAGCCTCGACATTGATCTTGAGCGCATTGCAGTAGACGACCGTAAGTCTGCAAGAGATATGCAGAAAGAAACAAAAGACTGGATTCCACGGGCTTTGGCTATCGGAGTTACAGTTGGGTTTTTCTCTATAATGATTTACATACTGATCTACGGGTTGCCAACGACAGGGAATGAGGCATTGCTCTTGTTGCTCGGTGCGCTGCAAACCGCTTGGGGTGGTATCATTGCTTTCTACTTCGGCTCGTCGTCCGGTTCTCAGAAGAAAGACCAGATGATCTATAACTCGACACCAAAGGAATAACGATGGATGATTTTAAGGGTGCTGCACTACCTATGCAGCCAGAAGATGTCGCTACCGTAGCAGCAGAGATCGGTGTTGAAGAGGCCGCTCTTCGTGCTGTCCTCGCTGTGGAGTCTGCCGGTTCTGGGTTTGATAAAGCTGGTCGCCCTAAAGCCTTGTTTGAACGCCACCACTTTTTCAAGCATCTCAAGACAAAACCTGTTGAGTTGGATCAGGCTGTGGCTATGGGGCTCGCATATCCGAAGTGGGGTGAGAAGCCGTATCCGAAAGGGTCAGATGCCGTGTACGCGGAGATTGCTGCGGCGTATGATATCGACGCGGACGCATCACTCCTGTCAACATCTTGGGGGTTAGGTCAGGTAATGGGCTCTAACTTCAAGATGGTAGGATGCGCTTCCGTTGATCAAATGGTTAAGCAAGCTATGGATGCTGAGGTAAGCCAGTTGCGGCATATGACGGGGTTCATCAAATCTGCAGGGCTTATCGACAATCTACAGGCGTTAGATTGGGCAGGATTTGCTAAAGGTTACAATGGTCCCGGCTATGCAAAGAACCAATATGATGTTAAGCTAGCAGCCGCCTACACTAAGTTTACGGGGTAGTAAAGTGACAGCATTCAAAGTCAGTAAGTTTTTAGGGAAAGCACCTAGGATTAGTCCTGAGTTGCTACCAGATGCTGCTGCCCAGATTGCGTCCAATGCTAAAGTATCTTCCGGCGACTTAATTCCTTATCGCATACCGACAATCGTAGGCAATGTTAACAGGAACGGAGATATTAAGACTATTTACCCTATGCGGGATACGAGTGACCCTACGATTAATCGCTGGCTGTCGTGGCTTACTGATGTTGATGTCGCTGTTACAACCACCCTAAACGACGAAGAACAACGAATCTATTATACTGGTGACGGGGTTCCGAAGGTAACAAACTACGCACTAGCTGTCGATGGCAGCGGGGTGTATCCAGCAGCGTACTATGATCTTGGACTCCCGCTTCCCACTACTATACCGGTGACATCGGCTACGTCTTATACATCGAAGACTATTACATCGTATGCTAGAGATTCCGGTAACACTGCCACAATCATCACTTCTAGTAATCATAGTCTAAATACTGGCCAGAGAGTTACCATAGCAGGATTTACCTCCGCCGTTGGTAAGTTGTTCAATATAACAAATGCCCAAGTCACTGTTATAGATAATACTACTTTTACATATTATAGTGTTGGCGCAGCAGTAGGTACAACCAGTGAGGCAAACGGAACGGCAAATCTTGCGGGTAATACAAACACACGTAATTATATTTATACGTGGGTTACACCTTGGGGCGAAGAGTCTATACCTAGCGACCTGTCCGAGACGCTGTATGTAAAAGAAGGGCAGACTATAACTGTTTCCAATCTACCGACAGCACCCCCTGCCGGTGACAATTTCATAACCGGGTTTAGGTTGTATCGTACTATCACCTCTAGCTCAGGCTCAGACTACTTCCGTGTTCGTACCGTCTGGTTCCCAATCAGTTTAGTGCAGGCATCACGCACATCTAACACTGTAACAATGAAGGTGTCTGAACATCATAACCTTCTTGTTGGCGATAAGATCAAGATATCTGGGACTACTTTTAGTACAGGTGCTGACGCAACTTTTGATGTGACTGATGTAACCGTACAGTCCGTAGTCGATGAGTACTCGTTTACTTATCTTGCTGCCGGTTCAAATAAGGCTACCACAGCCTGTACCGCAGGTACTCTTTACTGGGATATCTCAGAACCGGAAACCACCGACTCTAGGTATTATGAAAGTTCTACTTTTACAGATGACTACGATGTGAATGGTCTGACAACCCTGCTTTCATCTTTGTACTACGACGCCCCAGACGCAGATATGAAGGGGCTTATTACTGCCCAGAATAACATCCTAGTGGGGTTTGTCGGTAACGAGTTGTGCTTCTCAGAACCCGGAAAACCTTGGGCCTGGCCTATAAAATACCGCCTTATCTTTGACTCGCCTATTGTTGCTATATCCCCTATAGCCGGGTCTATCATTGTCCTGACTAACAGCTACCCACATCTTGTCAGTGGTAGCACACCAGCTAACATGGCGTCTGCGCGTATTGATGCTCCGTTCCCATGCACATCGAAGCGTGGAGTTGTGAACGTAGGGTATGGCGTGGTGTTCCCCACCTTCGGTGGTTTGGGTATCTACAATCCGTCTGCCGGTATCGATATTGTCACCAAACTTATTTATGATTGGGACGCATGGGGTACTGAGCTGGACTCTACCACCATAACTGCGGCGTTCTACGCGGGTAAGTACTTCGCGTCTCATTCTGCTGGGTCGTTTATCTTTGAGCGCGAGGATAAGGTCGGCGGGTTCTTTATCGATACTCCGATAGATTTCTCGGCTGCGTACTACGATAGTAAGTATAATAATTTCTACTACATCTCTGATCAGTCGGGTACGCTATCTGAGTGGGACAAACTAGGCACAGAACTCCAACAACTTGAGTGGAAGTCTAAGGTAATCGTCACCAAGGACTACATAAACCTCGGTGCTGCGCGTGTTGTTGGCGACTACTCGACGCCAACTGAGGATACTGAGATTATTGTCGCTAATAATCTCTTGGTTCCAGCCATCAATACGGCTCTGTTTGCGTTAGTCACAGAACTCGGAACACTCAATGGCCCAACAAGTGCCACCCTAACAACTTCAGGTGCGCTCAATACCATGCAGGTAAACGGTGATCCATTCTTTACATCAGATATTACTGCGGCCTACGCTCAAAATATAACAGCTAACACACCGACACTAACAACGGCTCTTAAAGAAGTAACCGGATCGTACCCTGTATCCTTCAGGTTGTGGGCGAATAAGCAGCTTGTTTGTAACGTCACTGTGGCCGATTCTAATATTTTCCGCCTACCACCGGGATATCGGGCAGATACATTTGAGTTCGCTGTGACTGGTTCTGCGCGTATCAGGGCAATTCACGTTGGTGAAACACCGTTTGGCTTGAGGACAACATGACTTTTTCAGCGTTACCGCCAGTACCGCAGGTCGGTGTGCCAGAGTGGCAGTTTCAGTTTCTCAATGGGGTGAAGCAGAATGTTGAATTACTCACTGGGCAACGCGGGGTCACTGGGTTTGAAGCAGTTATCACTGGGCAGATTGGTGTGCAGCCAGTAGGTGAACTGGCTATCCAACAGATAAGCGCCACAGGCGCAGGCTTTACAATATCGGGAAGTGATGTCCCGTCTCTGGAAGATTATGGGAAGTTGCTAACTGACGTGAATACGCTTATTGGTGACGTAGCATATGTCAAGGCGGTACTGAACGCTTTAATCGGGCAATTACAAAGGTAGGAGATAGACATGAATTTCTATAGTGGTATGAGATCGCAGGGGTTTTCGTCTTCTGCACCGTCTACAGCTAACACCGCCTTGCCTCCTGCACTTGCCAGTATGTTTGCTCCTGCAGGAACCGCTGCTCCGATGGCTCCGATGGCTGCCCCTACTGTTCAGCAGCCTAGCGCTGGCGCACCAACGTCAATTAATATGCAGGCTTTGCAGACACAACCGACCGGTACTATCGCTAGTAATCCTAATTATCCCGTCTTGGATTTCCGTATGCAGCCTACCTATGCGGATGGCGGCATGGTCCCCCCTGCCGGTAGTATGGCTCCCCCTGCCGGTAGTATGGCTCCCCCTGCCGGTATGGTTCCTCCTACTCCACAGCCAATGCCGCAGATGCCATCGGCTCCTGCTACCCCAATTAGTTCTGCTGATATGGAAGGCGAAGTTCAGCGGCTTATGTCCCAGAATCCTGAGGTTGTTCAGAAGATTCAGCAGACGCTTATGCAGGCTGTTCAGTCTGGGCAGCTTACACTTGAGCAACTTAACACCGCTGTTCAGTTAGCTAAGGCAGCAGCGCAGAACCCTGAGTTGTATCCACGATTGAGAGCACTGGCTATTCAACGCGGTCTTGCTGACGAGGATGAGTTACCGCAGCAGTACGATCAAGGAATCGTTATGGCGCTTCTACTTGCAGGTGCAGCGGTCCAGCAACAGATGGGTGGTCAGGCTAGCGGACCAGTCGCTCAGATGGCAAATGGTGGGCGCGTTCGTCCAAATATGTACGCCGCAGGCGGGGGCATTGCTACAGGAAGCCCATCCGGTGATCGTACGGGTCGTGCAGATGATATCCCCATTCGCGTATCCGGCGGAGAGTTCGTCATCCCTAAACATGTTGTAGACGCTAAGGGGACAGAGTTCTTTCAGAAGATGCTGGATCAGTACAACATGTCGAGCAAGACCGCCTAATGCAAGTATTACCGCTAGGAGAATACGAACCGTTAATGTTGACTATTCCAGCGCACCTAGAATTGTACTGGCATCTAATAGAACCACTGCTGGAACGGAGTACCAGAGAAGCCATGCACGGAGAGTTTGATATCGCGGATTTAAAGGCTCTCGCATTTGCGGGTAAAGCTCATATCTTTGTCTTAACAAACGATAAGACCGGTACAAATCCAGACCGTAGTGTATCTCTAGCTTTGGCGGCAGAACTTGTGATGTACCCAAAATTTCCTGCATTGAATATTATTGCATTAGGCGGTAATAATCTCGGGGTGGCACATAAGAAATTCTGGAAACAGTTTTGCGGTTGGGCTTATATGAATGGTGTACGCACTATAGAAGGCTGGGTAAGTCCCGGTATGCAAAGATTACTGGAGCGCTTTGGATTCAAGCAGATATACTCTCATATGAGATTTGAACTAACGGAGATTTAGATATGACTACCCAGCCATCGTTCTTTAATATCGAGTATGTCGGCTCCCCCTTGATGGAGTCTACCATGTGGACCCCAGTTCTCCAGACTGAGCACAAGAAAGGTGGCATTGGGTCTATCCTCGGTATTGTCGCATCGATTGCGGTTCCGTTTTTTGCCCCTATGATTGCAACTGCGGTCTTTGGTGGAGCCAGTGTCTTAGGTTCTGCTCTTACAGGTGCTGTTCTAGGCGGAGGTGTTTCTGCTCTTACAGGCGGTAACCCGCTTATTGGTGCATTGACGGGTGGAATCGGTGCAGGTGCAAGTTCGTATTTTGCAGGTAACCCATTCGGCTTTGGTAATGCTCCAATCCCTGATGCGTCGCTGGGTACATCTGCAGTTCAAAATTACATTGCCGCCGGTTCCCCACTACCACCAACTAATCCATACCTTAGCACAACTGGTGCTGACTTGGCTGCGACTGGTGCTGTGAATGCTTCAGCTACAACCGGCGGTATGGTATACTCTCCAGAAATGGGGCAGTGGGTTCCGCGACCTACCGGTACATTTGATATCCCCGGCCTAAGCACTTCGGGTACAGGCGGCGGTCTTACAGCCGGTTCTACTCCTAATCTAGCAGTTACGAGCGGGTTTACTGGTGCGGCTCCAGTGGGGGCAAATGTTATACAACTACCACCGAATATTAATACGGGTGGTCTTACTCCGTATATACCGGGAATTAATGGCATCGATCCGGGAACTAATTTCCTCGGTATGGGCGGTGTCCCTTCGAACATCGCTAAGTTTGTCGCTGATGGCTCCGGTAACACATTTCTTAACCCCGCATGGCAGCAGGCAGCAACGAGAGCAGCGGCATCATCAGGCGGCTTTACTGATGCACTTATTAAAGGCGGCGTGAACTTAGCTGGTATGGCATTGAGTCAAGCTGCGCCAAACCCACAGCAGCAGATCGCTGATAAGTATGCCAAGGAATTGGCGGACCTTAAAGAAACAGATCAGGCTGCATACGAGGTCAAGAAGAAAGAGGTCGAGGGTCTTATCGCCAGTGCTAAGACTATGGACCCTGCATACTTCGGTCAGCAAGCGGCAAACGCTGCCAAGATTGCTGGAACCCGTGGACTGATGGAATCGTTCCGTGAGATGCCAATGGCTGGGCTTCGTAACCCTGCGTTTACTTCTGCTGAAGGTCGTCGTGCCAACATTGGCATCGGTCAGAATGTTGGTACAGCCTACGATCAGGGTTTTGGTACTGGACTTACTGCCCGCCAGACTGCATTGTCATCGGCAATCAACCAGATGCCGAACACTCCATCAAGGTATCTTGAAGGTCTTAGGTCTATGGCTGGTATGCAGGGCAATGCAAATCAGTACGGCGCTCAGTCGGCTCAAGGATACTCTAATATGTTTGGCTCGCTTGCCAGACCCTTTATGACATCACAGGTTTAAGGAGCGGTAGATGGCTGGTCTTGCAGATTTTGGATACCTATATAACGCTGCGAACCAAGGGTCGTCGGCTGCTTTTACTAATCGACTGCCGGTTGACCCAAACCAGCCGAAGCCCGGTGCATTTGCTCAAGACCTTTCAACTAATCTGGCTGGTCTAGCTACTCTTGAACAGACCCAACGCGCATTGGCTGCGGCTAGAAATGCCCAGAATCAGCAGGCGTTTGATCTTAATCAACAACCCATTCTTCCAGATATCAATACCCCAATAGTAACTGTAGCGCCGATTCCTAGAGAACAGATCGTAGCTCCTATCCTTGGAGCTACAGCAGAAACTGCAATTAACCCAGCAGAGCCTCTTGTCTACACAAATGTACCCGGCCCTCAGGGTTCTTATCTGGCAACACCGCAGTCTCAGGCTGCCGGTCTCAGGGGTCAGATTCTAACAGATCAACAAGCAGCAGAAGCGAATCAACTTAGAGCACAGGCTGAACAACAGGCTGCACTTCAGGCTGTCGGACTTGCAACTCCTACTTCGGAACTTCCGAGTTTTGCTGAGGCAGACAAACGCGCAAGGGCTTTAGGTAAAACAGTTACAACGCGTACCGGTCAATTTGCAGCTAAAACTGAATTTGAACTAGCTCCACCTGAGCCAAGGATTCTTGTTAATGGGGAATCTATTTCTCAATCTGCCTACGATAAGCTTGCTGACGCATCGCAGACTATGGCTACGGTTCTAAGTATTACTGACCCAGCACAAATGCCTTCGGGGGCAAAAGCTATTATTGAGGCCGCTAGAAGGGCAGGTGTTGATCCTAAGATCGCACTGGCTATCGGTGTTCTGGAGTCTAATCTTAATACTGAGACTGGAAATAGTCCGGTAGGGGCTAAGGGTATTATGCAAGTAATGCCCGGAACTTACGAAGCCACTCGGCAGAAGTTTATGAAGTCATCTGACCCTGCTTTAAGGGCGTTGGCTGCTTCGCTACCTATGGCTGCTCGCGGTACTATAGACCCTAAAACTGGCAATCCTGTATACACATGGAACGATAATGTAACTTTGACTGCTGACCAGCAGGCAGCCGCTGGCGTCCTGTATATTAAAGATTTGCAGCAGTCTTACCCTAATCGCCCAGCAAATATTATCTTCGGTATGTACCATACAGGTCCGGGCCATAAGTCATACGATCAGGGTATTGTTCCAGCCATCGGTGATTTTGGGATAGATAAAAATGGTAAGCAGTATGGCATGTACAGCAGTGACTACAACACCGTAGGTATTGGCCTCTACAATCAGCTTAACATGGGTGGGTTCAAAGACACTGGCGCTGCTGGGTTAAAGACTGATACTGCCACCGCCGCTGCCGCTCCTGCTCAGGGTACTGCTGGTACTGCTACCGCTCCTGCTCAGGGTACTGCTGGTACTGCTACCACTCCTGTAGTTACCCCCACTGGAACTAATATATCACAGAAACTAGACCCAGTGTCTGTCATCATCGACAAACCACCGGCTCAAATGGAGGCGAACCAGAAGAATCTGTTAACCAACAGGCAGTCTATGGTTGATGAATACACGCAGACTAACGAACTTAGTAAGAGATATGCACAGGAAGCTGAAGCTAGACTTAGAGGGGAAGCTTCTATTAAAGAAGCTCAACTTCGTAGAGACATAGAATCTGCTAGAATCGGCGGGGACTCCGCTGTGTATAATCAGAAGACCGGTGAACTTACTGCGCTGTACACCACATTAAATCGTAATCTAGCAGGTATTGCTATGAAGTACGAAGACAGCCTCCGAGAAGGCAACAAAGCTATTACTGCTGGATTGCAAGCGCATGATGCCGCACTATGGGGCGCAGCTATTGATACTAGCATACGTGACTTTAACATAAACGGTGATGTGACACAGTTTAATCATATCCTGCAGAACTATGCCGGTTCTGATGTTGTAGTCCAAAGACTCGATTCAGGTTCTTATGCCTTGCTTACTAGAAAGCCGGGGACAAATGAGTTTGTTCCACAAGCTGGTGAGGACGGCAACATAAAGCAGTACACTAAAGCTGAGATGACTAGCCAGTTTCATCAGGTAGTCGATTCGAAATACAGGGCAGACGTAACAGCAGCTTCCAGTGAGTGGAATAAATTTTTGGCTACAGAGAGATTTAAGACTGATCTAAAAATTCAAGAAGAGGTAGCCAAAATCCAAACCACTCTCTTCAAAGACCTTAAAGTTGAAGAGTATAAAGCTAAAATTGAATCGCTTAAAAATAGCAACGACTTTGAAATAAAGACAGATACTGCTAACGGTACGACCATTATTATACCGAAGGGGCAAAGAAAATTTATGCTTGTGTACAACCCAAACCCACCTGAGGTTCAGACTTCTAGTGGGCCAATGCCCGGACCTGTTATTACTGCTGTACCATTTCCAACCGTTGGACTAAACGCAAATTAAGGTATCACAATGGCTGAACAACCACTGGTCGCCCCTCCAAATATTTATGGTGCAATTCCGCAATTTTCTGCTTCAGCGTATGCACCGCCACCGCTTCCTTCACTTCCTGAACTTCCTCAGTCTGAGTCCGCGCCTCTGGATACTGGCAGTGCGACTGTTAAGTACAGCCCATCGCTGGACTCGTTCTATGTGAACGGACGCACGTTCAAGGCTGATGATGAAACCCAAAAGGTTAAGTCGCTTGAGTACTTCAACGACCCGACCCCTAGACCTGCCCCACAGGGCGACTGGGTTTCTCTTGATTCTGCCGGATATCTGGGGCATGTGCGCGAGATTACTGATCCCAGTACGTGGCGTTTGTTTTCGCGTAACTTCGGTATTGGCGTAGACAACCTACAACAACTTGCTGGTTATGGTCTGCAGCTTGCCGGTGCTGAAACACTGGGTAAGAGTATTGTAGAACAACAGGCACAGGACTTAGCTAAGGTTGAGCCATACCAGAGGTCGTTCAGTGACATCGGTTCTTCTCCTGAGCGCGGTGTGACTGACTGGCTTGTTGCAAGTATCGCACAGCAAGGTCCAAATATCGTTGAGACTCTGGTTACTACTGCCCTTGGTTTTGCAGGTGGCTCAGCAGCAGGTGGCGGTGTTAACCCTGTTACCGGTGTAGGCGGTGCTGTCGCTAGTCTCGTTGGTAAAGGCGTTATTAAGGAGCAGCTTGCTGCCATCACTGCCAAAGTTCTAGCCAACAACGAACTCAAGGCTGCTGGTAAGGCTATTGTCCCACTTACCTTAGCTGAAACTAAAGTCCTCAAGACTGCAGCCGGTATTGCTGGGGGTGCAGCAGCCAGCATTGCTAATAGCTACGCACTGGGTGCATCGGATATCTATGGTGAAACAGTACAATCTGGGGAACCTGATAGAATAAAGGCCATCCTTGGCGGTCTTCCATACGCTGCGCTTGATCTGTTCCCTGAAGCTGTAATTGCCAGCAAGATGTTTGGCGGTACTCTGAGGCTTAACAACAGAGCCCTTGCAGGTATATCAACAACACGCGGTAAGGCAGGAGAAATCCTCAAGCGTGGTGCTATTGGCGGTGCTGCCGGTGGTTTACTTGAAGGTAGCACTGAAGCTGCTCAAGAACTTCTCCTACTTGCTGCCAATCCGAATGAGGACTTTGGTTCCGATAGCGGCAAACTACGTGTCCTTAACGCCTTTGCCGCAGGCTTTGGTATGGGTGGTACAATCGGTGCTCCAGCGCAGATACTTACAGCAGGTAAGTTGAAGGCAGGTAAGGCTACCGATGTTCTTGCAGGCGGTGATCCAGACCCAACTGCCACTCCTGCCCTTCCTCCGCCTCCACAACCGGGGGACGCCGGATATAATGAAAGCGGAGCCGACCCATTCATGCAGGCTCGTCGTGAGCAGATGTTTGCGCCTCCTCCACTGCCAACATTGGACCCATTTGCTGATCGTCGTAGGGCTTTTCTTGGTGAGCCTGCAGTTATCATCCCTCAAGGTCAAGCAAACTTGATGCAGAATCTTAGGGATATATCTTCTGGGGCTGCACCACCGGCTGCACCGCAGAGTATTGCCCAACCAAACCTGCTTACCCAATCAAGGTTGCCCGCTCAACCTACTCAGACTGCCTTACCACCGCAGGGCAATATGTTGTTGCAGCAGTTGCAGAACCTAATCCCCGGGCAACGCTCCGAATCCTATGGACCAGCTATACCTGAGGCTTACGGACCGGCTGTGCCAGTGGCATATGGCCCACCTGCGCCTGCGCCTCTCCCCTTGTTTTCTGGTGTACCGTACAATCTACCAGTCGGTGCTCAGATGGAGATGTTCCCTAACGCGCAGAATCAAGTTGCTCCACCCCAGTCCGCTCCACCTATCTCCCGCGGTGCTCCTGCACTAAGCCAACCTCAGCAACTTAATCTTCCGCTTGAGACTCAGTTCCAACTTCCACTTGCGGGCGGAAGTATAAATCCTGCTGTGCCTACTGCGCCTGCTGCAAAGGGTAATAAAAT
>Ga0181351_1000224_pt1 | contig 15540 bp, 15 predicted proteins | sample Su13VDMM15SD_FD_170485 | JGI IMG/M metagenome (GOLD analysis project Ga0181351, IMG submission 170485) | Freshwater viral communities from Lake Michigan, USA - Su13.VD.MM15.S.D | ecosystem: Environmental > Aquatic > Freshwater > Lake | place: USA: Michigan | collected 2013-07-16 | reverse complement strand
GGAGATACTTCCACGTATCTAACGCGTCTCCTGAGCAAGACCAATACAACATGGGTATTGAAAGAGTTGGTACATTAGCTGGTCGTTACCAAGTTTACCGTGACCCTTACTTCCCGGCTAACCAAGTGTTAATCGGTCACAAAGGAACGTCATTGTTAGACACAGGTTACGTTTACGCACCGTACGTACCTCTACAATTAACACCTACAATGTATAACCCATTCAACTTTACACCTATCAAAGGTATAATGACGAGATACGCAAAAAAGATGGTCAACAATCGTTTTTACGGAAGAATTACTGTTGATGGAGTTAGAACATTCGATTTACAAGAATTGAGATAATCAAAACTTTAAAATAACCTACAAAGGAGACAAGAAATTGTCTCCTTTTTTTTTATATATTTATGTTATAACCGATTTTTTGGTTTTATTGTGATATTTATTAATATGAAGAAAATTATTCTAACCTCAGAACAAGTTGTCACTATTTTAAAAATGTACAATGAAGAATTATTAGGTTCCCATACAATTTCCATAAAATTAAATATAAATAAACAAATTATTCTAAGAACATTACGAGAAAATAACGTTAGTTTAGGTCCTTCGGGTAGAAGGGATATTGGTGGTAAAAAAGTGGCGGATAAAAAATGGAGAAATGATAATAAAGAATATATGTCTGAAAAATCAAAAAAATGGTATTCAAAAAATAAAGATAAGTGGAATAAATACATTAAAGAATACCGTGAAAACAATGTTGATAAAATTCGTCAAATAAAACGAGATTACGAAAGAAATCGTAAAGCAAGAGACCCCCTCTATAAACTAATCAATAATTTCAGAACCGCAATATACCAAGTATTAAAAGAAAATAATGTCCAAAAAAACGGTCACTATTTTGACATACTGAAATATTCACCAGAAAATCTAATAGAACACTTAGAGAGTAAATTTAAAGATAATATGACTTGGGATAATTACGGTGAGTGGCACGTAGACCACATAAAACCAATATCGTTATTTCAGATAACAGAAATCGGGGACAACGAATTTATGTCTTGTTGGTCGTTAGAAAACCTGCAACCATTATGGGGAGAAGAAAACATAAGAAAATCTAATAAGATTATATAAATAATAATTCAAAGTAGGTGTTTGTTCAAGTAAACCACATAACGATTGACAATAAATACATTAATAGGTATTTATTATTAAAATCAATTATTTATGAAAAATCTACTTTTATCCTTTTTTATCTTATTAACAAGTTTTTTTGTTAACTCACAAGTAAGTTCTTACACGTTTGGATCATCTGCTGGAACGTATACACCTATTGCTGGTGGTACTAATGCTGACAATTTCACGACTTGGACAAATACGGTCTTTTTTGATGACGGTGTATACGCCCCACAGTCAATTGGATTTAATTTTACATACGAAGGTAGTGTTTTTACGACATTCGGTATTAGTCAAAATGGGTTTATCATATTAGGTGCTACACCTACAGGTACTGATTACACGCCAATATCATCATCAGCAAATTCTATTTCCCCAATGGGAAATGATCTTATAGGTCGAGGTAGTTTACGAGTTAGTACTACGAACGCTAATCCTACAGTTACTGTTACTTCAGGAGACATTAGTCAAATTTTAGTTGGTGATAAAGTTAGTGGTACAGGTATTCCTGGAGGTGCAACGGTATCATCTAAAACGGCAACTACAATTACTATGTCAGCAAATGCGACATCCACAGGAACTCTTCGCCATTTTAGATTTAGTAGAAATACTTTTGGTATTAGATATTTAACTTCAGGTACCGCACCTAATAGAACGTGTACAGTACAATTTACAGGATTTCAAAGATATACCACATCAGGATTTTTTGGTGAATTATATAATTTCCAAATAAAATTAAACGAAACAACAAACACAATACAATTTGTTTATAATATATTAGGCCCTGGTTTAGGGACTGGTAGTGCTACTGCAACAACATTTCAAGTGGGAATACGAGGGGCAACTGCGTTTAATAACAGAACAACCACAACAAATTGGGCATCAACAACCGCAGGGACATTAAATAGTTCAACTGTAACACTTTCAAGTACAGTTAAACCGGCTTCAGGATTAACATACACTTGGACGCCACCATCTTGTGTTGCCCCATCATCATTATTAGTAACTTACACATCCCCAACCTCGGCTAATTTATCTTGGTCGGCATCACCATCATTACCAACAAATGGATATGAATGGGAAATTAGAACTTCAGGTTTAGGGGGTAGTGGTGCAACAGGATTAACCGCTAGTGGAAGTGTCGGTGCTGGAGTGACATCTTCTTCTACCTCATCATTAACTCAAAATACCACATATATATTGTATGTTAGAAGTAATTGTGGGGGGACGTATAGTTCTTGGAATGCGTCTGCTAGTTCAACTTCACCAACACCACCACCAGCAAATGATTATTGTTCTGGATCGGTAAATGTTTCTTGTGGTACTAGCTCATTAGCGGGTACGACAGTAGGTACGGTTGTTGAAACTGCACCATTTTCATTATCATCTAATTATGGTGTTTGGTATACCTTTGCAGGTGACGGACAATCAACAACAATTACATCAACAACCACATTTGACCATAGTTTATTATTTATGTCCGGATCTTGTAGTGGATTAACTTACATAACTAACATTGATAATTCATTTTCTACTGAAACCTATACATTTACCACAACGGTAGGTGTTCAGTATTATATTTATGTTGCTCATTACTTAACTAGTAGTACTTCAACAGGGACCTTTACCATATCTAGAACTTGTACTGCACCTCCCGTACCACCAATCAATGATAACCCAAGTGGAGCTATTGATTTAACAATATCAAATACAGTAACATATGTCACTTATACTAATACAAACGCAACTAATACGACTACCGAATCAACACCAAGTTGTGCCGCATATGTTGGAGAAGATGTTTGGTTTAAAGTCACACTTCCACAATACGTAACATCATTGGATTTTGATACTCAAACAGGTGTAATTACAGACGCGGGTATGACTATATATAGAGGAACTCTCGGATCATTAGTGGAAATACAATGTGACGACGATAGTTCTCCAAACGGAGCAATGTCATTTATATCAAGAACAGATTTTAATGAATATGAAACGATTTATATTAGAATATGGGAATACAATGGTGGAACGACCGGTACATTTGGAATTTCAGTTACTTCACCACAACCGTTACCGGTGGAAATGTTATATTTTGAAGGTATAGGGTATGAAACAACAAACCTTTTAAAATGGGCAACGGCAAGTGAACAAAACTCCAATTATTTTTCAATAGAAAGAAGTGTTGATGGATATGATTGGAGAGAGGTTGGAAAAAAAGAATCCGCAGGAAATTCAAACGAAATGATTGAATACACATACGTTGACTTATTTACAAACAACTCGGTGGTGTACTACAGATTGCAACAATACGATTTTGACGGTCAATACAAGACTTACGGACCAATAGTCATAACTAACTATCAAACAGACAAAAAGATTGTAAAATACGTTAATTTATTGGGTCAAGAAGTAAGTGTGGATTCAAGAGGTATTATTATTGAAGTATATGAAGATGGTACGATGAGAAAGATTATTAGATGACAGGTAAATTTGATTTTTTTAGAAGGTTGTTTGTGATAGTTCTTGCTATCCTACAACCTTTTATCATTTATTTTTACTGTGGTCAATTACCATCAATATCACAATCGTGGGAAACTAATTTACAATTTTTATTTATCTTAACTAATGCTCTTGTTAGTTACTTTTTTTTTGAAATAGATGAGTGGAAAATACCCTCAATGTTTTTATTGTTATTAACGTCGTTTTCAGTACCCGACCATTTTTGGTTACATAATATTTTTGCAATCCTATTTTTTCTGTCGTGTTTGATTCCGTTATATTTAACAAAAAGATTTAAGTTTTATTTACCGATATATTTACTGTCCATTTTATTTTGGATTTTTAATGGTTTTTTTTGGATGGAGACATGGGGAATATTAACATTATGTGCATACCACTTACATTTAATGATATACGGATATTTATTATTAAATAGGAGAAATGATGGACATTCGTGAAATTATAAAAAAAGTATTAAAGGAATCCACCTCAACATCATCAGGAGCTAGGGGTTCTTATATTGCCCCGTTAACACTTGGGTTACGTAAATTTAAAGACTCTGGCAACCAACCATTTACAATACCAGTATCCAACTACGATTCACCACTTTTAGGTTATGATAGTTATGATGGATCAATGGAGACACCAAAAAAACAAATTAAAAAAATTGAGAAGAAAGCCGAAAAGGTTACAAAGTTTATAAAAAACCACCCAAACTCAACGAATAGTGATGAAGACGGTAATGTAATTAATCAATACTCTGGTAAAGGTAAAACGTTTGTGCCGATAAAAGAAGATGTTAACGAAGATTTGGCGGTATGGTTTGGAACAAAGAAGAAACCTAAAGGGTCTTCTCAACCAAAAGGACCGTGGGTTAACATTTGTAGGAAAGTCGACGGTAAACACCCTCCTTGTGGAAGGAGTGATACGGATAAAGGTGCATATCCTAAGTGTCGTGCTTCAGGTGTTGCAAGTAAAATGTCTGATAGTGAAAAAAGATCTGCGTGTCAACAAAAAAGATCCGCAGAAAAAAAAGATACACAAACAGGTAAAGGTCAAAAACCCGTAATGACATCATATAAACCAAAAAAGAAAAGGACCCAAAATGAGTCCTTAGATATTATAATAAGAAATATTTTATCAGGTCTTTAACAATATGCTCCTGAACAATGTGTTTCACCATCAAGACCTTTAATCGAACCTTTACATACTTGAACAGCGTGACCATTAGCATAAGCACTTGGATATACGTCATATGTTGCCTTTGCAGATGCAATACCTCTCGCACAAAGAGGTGTTCCCGTTTTTTTACGACCTTCCCCAATCATATCTTCATCGTAATCATCTTCACCTTTTGATTCATTCATAATAAAATCAAAAACTTGATCCATATTATTTTTTGCTTCAGAGATGTGATCTTGAGCCCAATCGTGACCATTTTCCAAAATAGACTCAACCATCTCTTCATCTAAATCCAACAATAAATCACATTGTCTTCTCATTTGTTCTAAGTTAGAAAAAAACATATATCTTGATGATCTTTTATTTTCTTCCTCTTGTAATACTTTTTTAATTATTCTATTAATGTTAATATTCATAATTTTAATTATTTAATCCGTTTATTCCTCCTAAAACAATCATGTTTAATTGCATTATGGGATTGTTATAACCATCAGTGTAGATAGGGTGAGGTGCGTCTACAGAGACTACAGTACTACCCGTATCTGTACATATTTGTTGACATATATCACTCTCAGTATTTGCGCTTGTTATTATTTGATCTGGACAATATATACAACTATAAAAGAAATATACTATTGACAAGTTTCCTGTTGATTCAGATGCCGGTAAAGGACACGCACTTGTTACTGTATAGCAATTTTGGTTAATGTCTCTAATAGTGTAGTTTGGTAAAGTACCAACACCTCCGGTAATCTGTATATAATTTTCAAGACTAATAGTAACATAACTTTCAACACCCGTATCACAATGTACCAAACCAACTGAAATATAAGAATTTGCGGTGCAAGTATTACAACCATCATAAATAACACTATATCCTGAACCGTCAACTTTTGTGTTATAATAAGGATTTCCAGAACCTGGTGACGATAATGTTGTTAATGTTGCACAAATATATTCGTTTGACCCCCACATTAACTTAACCGTTTCTCCACCACTTAATCCAGCAACTGATGTTGTTATTACATACACAGATGTTGTTGAGGTACTAAAACAAATATCCGCTTCCCATATTTCATATGTTTTTGTGTCTCCCGTACAAGCTTCACAATCAACAAATGTTGGTGTACCATATAACCGATAGTCCTCACCTGTTGTTATACCATCTATTGTTGAACACGTTCCGTTTTGTGGATCATAGAATGTTGCACCTACAGGTAAATTCTGATATAGATAGACCACCCCACTTATCGGTTCATCTCCGCATGTTGTGTAGTCATATGCGATCCCATTACATTCAATACAAGGATCACAACCAGGTGAAGGAACAAAATTTAAAAAGTTTATATTACCAATCTCATCTTCAGAAGGACCTACAATTCTAAAACAACCATCATCTGTTGAAAGATGGGTGTAGTCACCTACATTAAATAATGTTGACGACCAAACGGTATACTGTATTCTAGGATCAGTACAACTTTCAATTAAAGTTTTTTGATTAGATTCGGTTAAACAATTTGTACACTCCTCATCTCCCGCACCATAATCAAAAACAAAGGTTAATTCAGGAGAACCCACCACTTGATTTCCAACAACACCACAAAATTGATTTATTCCGTCAGTGTATGATATGGTATTACCACTATATTGATTACCAATCAATAATACATAATCTGAAACTTCCTCAATACATCTAGTAACTTCATATGTTACCGAATTTGCCGATAAACAACTTTCACATGAAGTTTGAGACGTTGGTACCGTAACTGCCGTTGATAAATATCTTGCTGCGTACTGTGATTCGGTATATTGAGTTATGGGATTTCTTACATCGACAATCCAACAGGTTGTAATTCTTGAAAGAATACTACCAGATCCCGCGTTTACGTCAAAAGTACCATAAAAGACTTGACCAGAAAATGGTATAACCCCAAAAGACGATATTGGTGCTTGTAATGATTCGTAACTACGGTCACAAGATGTGAAATTTACCACACCATAATTTTCATTTAAACAGTCATAACAATCTGAATAAATAAATAATGGAATAATGGTTGAACCGGTAGCTGTTCTATTATCTATTATTTCATAACATCCTGAAATAGTACCACCTTTACCATCACTACCAGAAGCGTATACAGTATCTCCTGAGACTAACGTTAATCCACTGTAATTTAGATCGACACCAAGACCGGTGACACATGGAATTGCATTTGCCATATTTTTTTAATTTTTATTTATGAATAAAGTCCGTTTAATCCCCCCATTTGTACCAAGTTTAATTGTACAATTGTTCCTCCTGTTAAATTAGAATATGTCGGATGTGGAACTGATACTGAAACAACGGTTGTACCCGTTGTTGTACAAATTTGTTGACATACTGTTACTTCGGTGTTTGCACTTGTTTGACCCATTTTTTATTTTTTATTTTTTATTTACAATTTGAAATTGTAGTTCTCTTTTATAAGTATCTGTGTTTTTATCACTTATTACTTTTATGTCCACAAAATATTCGTTTGGTATTTTATCTGTCGTATCAAAAACAAAATAATACCCGTCCGGTGTCCTGTTTATTTTTGTCCAATCTTGAACTTGTACTTCGGTATTCGCCCCTTCCCTAACATAAATTCTATAATAAGCCTCCACACTATTTAATACCGAGTTTGAACTATACGCTTGTTTTACAACAACATTTACCTTTCTTACATCAGTATTTAAAACTTTTTCGCTCTGTTTTATACCATCAAAACTAAACCCATAAATTTTAGGTTTATCTGTCGTGGTTCCGATTTGGTATCTACCTAATTTTTCCAATAATGCAAATTCGTTTTCTTGATTATCAAATGACTGACCCCCGATCGATAATCCCTTCCAAACATCATAGTATATACAAGGAGCATCTGTACAAGACATATTATTTACAGAAACTTTATAAACACCTGTGGTGACAAGACATGTGGTTAATCCGGTAAACCCAGAAACCACATCCCCATTCGCATCTAAAATATCTACAGTAGGTAAAGAGTCCAAATTAATTGGTGTTCCATTGTCGTAGATGTATAAATATAGGTTATTATTTAACCCACAATGAAAGTCGTTTCTATTGTCGTCTATTAGGTCGTTGTATGATGTTTCTAAAAATGGTTCATAAAACGTTTGAGTATGAGGTGAGAAAAACCCAACAGAATAATTTTCAGTTAAACCGGAAATATTCTCAACTTGAGGTAAATACGCAATACCATAACCGGTTACACCCGTTGTCCCCCCACTTAATCTAGAATTAATTTCGTTGGTCATATTAAACTCAATGTCCTCATTTCCAAATTCAAAATGTTGTGTATCAACAATGGTAAGTCCCGTATAATTTACACCTGTACCTGTTGATGAGTTATTGTTGCTATATATGCCTGAAGTCGACCAACCACTTATAGTTGTTCTTTCAAACCAATTTGACGGTCTTTGTGAAAAAGATCTATCGTTTAGATTTGAAACCCCAAAATCGTAATAATCATACCCTACACCAGAATCCCATTGTTGGTTTTGAGGTATCCTAAAAAGTAGTAAATCAAAAGATGTTGCTCTTCTTCTCCCTTGAGATGTTTTATCGTTTAATAATTCATTATCAAAAAAAGAGGTATTTGTCATTTTTAACGTATGGGTAATAGATGAAAATCCGGTACACCCTGTAGACACAACTCCTTGAGTCACTTTTGTTCGTAAATCTGTTAAATCAATGTTAAATATGTATCGACTATACCCTAAAGGTACGGACGAATCGTCAACTCTACCGTAAAATAATTCCACAATAGGATTTCTCGCCGTATTATTATACGAGTTAAATAATATAGTATTTGACTTATCAAAATAAGACCTATGAATTGACATCTTGTATTTTTATATATAAATACTTAGTTAATTCGAATATTTTCATTTATAATTTTAGTATATGATTCTTGCATTTTTCTAAGCAATTCGTCAATACTTGTTCCGTCTAAAGAAACTGAAGATGGTGGCATTAAAGGGTATGGGTGTACGTGTGTAGTACAGAAACTAACAATTAGACTTAACAACTCTAAAAGTTCTTCTCCTCTAACCATCGATGAGGTATTTGGATATATCTCATTTATTATTTTTGTTTGGTCAATACCATATAATGTATTACTTAAATCCACCTTGTCTTTTCCTGGTATTTGTGATTCGTGAGACAATAAAAATACTTGATTTGCACCTAACAAACTTATAGTGTTCTCTACGTTTTCAACGGTTGTTGGAATATAAACCTCTTTCTTAAAACTTAATGGTAAGTCTGTTGAAAGTTTCGCGTCTAACACCAATCCGTACCCTGGTGTAGGATCTGTCGGTGATATTCGTATTAATGAACTTAGTAAGGACATGTTTACAGTAGACAATAAGTTACCTACTGATGTGAAATTTGTTGTTAATTCTCTTACCCTTTTTGATGGTCTAAAATAGTATGGGAACTGATCATTACTCCCTATTGGTGTTGAAAGTAACGAGTTTGGAGTCGTTAAAAAAGTTTTTAATATGTTATTTACAAAGGTAGACAACTCAATAAACCCCATTCCTTGGAATTGTATTGTCTTTACCTTGCACCCTGACGTTTTACCCGAACAAGACAAATTTATTTCCGTATCAACATCAAAAACAGATGTTAAAGTTAGATATGCGTCCTGTTTATTAGGTAAACTATATATGTTTAAAGATCCTGTAAATGCTGAAAATTCATTTTCCGGATTTATTATGTCATACTCAATAAGGTAGTTAATAGGAAACGATTCATTTATTAGTCTTAACTTAGCTTGAGGTAGTCCAAAATTAAATTTGGAATCAAATTTTGATATCTGTAAGAACCCCCTATTGGTATTTGCTGTCGGTATTTCATTCGACTTAAATGGATTGTGTTTTCCTGCCCGTAATAATATATCATCTTTTTTAATAATTAAATCGGCAGTATCCCTACCGTTGATGGATATATCGAGAGGTTCAGCGAATACCCCCTTATAATTATCTTCCGTATATGTCCCGTCCGGATTTTTTATTGGAGGAAAACTTTTAGATGAATTTGAATAACCAGCATCTGTTCTGAGTTGTGCAGAATTAACATCTTCAAAATTAATCGAGGTAGGTGAGGAATATTGATCCATCATGTAGTATTTATTCCTACCGTATTTACTGTCGTTATTAAAATAAAATAACTTAACCTTTTCTCCGACTTTTGGTACTTGATTTACAAAGTAAGGTAATAACGGGTAAAATAAAAAAGGGTCTATATCAGACCAAGGACCATCGGATAACGATTTTGAGTTTTGGTTAAACTTAGGGTTAGCGTCGATCACCGCCTGCTCAACATCGTTAATAGGTAGAACCCTAACCCTACCAAGCATTTGTGGATCATCAATCGCAATGCAGGTACCAAAAAAAACTAATTGTTGGTCATTGTCCATTATTCATTCTTTTTTTGTATTCTTCAAAAACTTTATCGTACGCACTTTCAGTACTATCCAAATGATATGTTAACTTCATAAGTAAGTCTTTAGTTTTTTGAAAGTCATCGTTTAAAAATTCCATCGCCTCGACTAAATCCTTATTTGATGAATTTTTGTAGTTTTTTAATATGTCTAAAATTTTTTGTTCAACCATAATTAGAAAAATTTTCCACCTCCTTTAGATGGTGTTGTAATACCCGCAGGTGTAATTGTTAATGGTGGTATAAACACTTCAACCTTACCGTTTTCAAACGTCTCTTGGTTCATACCCTTAGCTAACCCCATAAGTGCCATATTCATCATATTAGGTAGCCCATCCGGTGCGTCTCCGGTTGGTAGTCCCGCCTTTTGTAAGTTTTTAACTGCGTTTGAATACGCCCTAATTGATGAGACACCACTCAGTAAAGAGGCACTTGCCAATGCAAAGTTTGGTAGACCAATACCTATTTGTTTTAAACCAAAATTTAATAGTTTTAAAATCTCATCAATAACACTTTTACAATTCCTATAGTCGACCACAGCTTCACCTAACAATAATAAAGCATACGCTATAGAGGTATACATCTTAATTTGTTTATTTTTAGTTTCATCAATAATCTCTAACAATATCGTCTCAACCAACAACCTTAGATTTTTCTTCAAAGTCTTGAATAGTATCTCAACAAATTCCGATGTAATTTTTTGTATTACTCCGATAACGAATTTTTTAAACGTTTTCATAAATCCAGACAAATCGTCAAACGAAGTGTCTAATTTTGTTGAAAGTTCATTTTGAATGCCCTTAACCATAATTAAAAAACCAAACATGGTTTTTGGTGTCAATATTGATTTAAATGCTACTCTCGGCAATGAAAGTGCCAAATCCATATTTAAATTAAGTTTTAAATTTAATGAAGGGAACGGTATACCTAAATTACCCGTGAGTTTCTCTTTCCAAATTTTATCGTTAACTATGGAATTTATACCACCATCTATTGCTGATACTTTTCCGCTATCGCTATTTTGGGATATAACGTCCTCTAAAATATTAGCAACACCCTGTTCATTAATTGGTAGTTTAACGCCTTCACAACTCTCAAACTCCATAACCCCGTTTAAGATGTTCTCAACTTGTTGATCTATAGATTTTGAATCTCCCGGAGTTAATTCAAAAAAACTATCATCAATAAAATCCTCATCACTTAATTTAGCGTTTCCTGATACGTCTATTTTTTTTGTGGGATCGTTACAAATACCCATAAGTCTTTTCATTACCTTTAAAAACCAAGAACTTTGTTCCACTTCCACCTTAGATTTTTTTAATCCATAATCTAAATTACCTGTAATTGAGTTAAAAATATTGGCGGTCAGTATATCAAAATTAAAAATATCAACACTACTATAATAATCCCTTAAAAAGTCCGTAACAGAAGTTCTATTGTTTAATTGAGGTTTTAATGTGACTTTAATATAATCACCAAAAGTTGTTGGTAAAATTGCAGGATAGTTTTGAACGTATTCAAAATCAAAAAGACCCTGACCAGAACCTCCTTTATAATCACCACCTAATTGGGTATTATAAGACACGTTTACATTTTGTAATCGATTGTATAATTCCCTATCCATAGAGTAGGGTAAACTTCCAACCCCTGTATCTGCGTTTTCATAAAAAAATTTTGCGTTTTTATCATCTGGAGAATATTTTAAAGTTTGGAATAAATCTATCTGATTTACTTTAATATAAATCGGTTGGTTTAATGTTGAATCGTAAGACTGTTCTTCAGAACAACCTAAAGTTGATATCATTTCGCCAATAATTATTTCAGTAATTTTTGGTTTCAGCGCTTGTGTTGATTTCAAAAAAATGTCCCTTAATAGGTCCACAGAATTACCAACCGGTAGGGTCATCATAAATAACTCAAACATTTGTTCTATTTGGTTTTTTGATTCTGCCTTTAATTTGTTAGCCTGTTTTGTCCCTTGATTTTTAAGGTCGTTTAGTGACTGTACTTTTTGTGATTTTGTTTTTTCAGAAAACGAATTTACACTCTCAGATGATTGTTTTTTATCGTCTTTAAGTGTTTGATTAACAGTTTTTATTGCCGAAATTTTACTTTTGGCTTCGTTATACCCTTCATTTGTATCTAAAGTTGCCATTATAAACTGAAGTTTTGGTTTTTAGAATTATCAACATCTTTTTTTAATAACGTTTGTAATAGGTCATCATCCATATCGTTTAGACTAAAATCATCATCTTTATCTTTATTTGATTTTTCCCATAGGGTTGATTGTAATTTAGATAGTGATAGTTTTTTTTCTATGGTATCGTTAATAATTTTTTGTTGTTCCTTTATAATCGGACCGATTAAGGTCATATCTTCAGGATCCTTTAGCATTGCAAGCATCTTATTTTGTATTCTAACTGCAGTCGCCTTTTGCTCTACAAGTTCATTGTAGATTTCTTGCATAAGACCCAATACTGAATCTTTATTTAATGCTATTTCTTTTTTTCTTGTTCTAGTCATAACAATAAATATTATTTGCTATGTATTTTTTTTAACGTTTGTAAATATAATACTTTATACTTTTTTAAATAAATTCTTATCTCTTTGGTATTCATATTAGTCATCTCCCTTAAAGAGAGTAGGACGATATTTTTATTAAACTTATTATTGTCGTTTCCGATAAAGATATTTCCGTAATTATCAAAAAGATCTATCAAAGCAATTCCCAATTTAAATTCGTTTTCGTTCAAGTTATTATCCGATACATAAACTTTTAATTCTGATTTAAAAATATCTATTATTTTTTCCGCATCTATAGTTTCAAATTCCATGTAATAAACCATATCGGGTCTATTCTCTAAAGTTGATGAAATGTCGTCATATGATATTTTTCTATTTGTCTCTTTTTGTTCTTTCTGTATTTGACCCATCAAGTAGTTTTTACATATGGTACCAAAATAGGAATACGCTTTTTTGTTTTTTGCGGGTTTAAATTTATCTATTTTTGTTATAAGAAAAGAGTGAGTATCCGAGTGGTTATCCGAATACTCCATGTCCTTTCTGTATAATTTATATCTTCGAATAATTGATTCTATCATTTTATTCAAAGGATCTCTCAAGAAATTATTATATATCTCTTCTTTTTCTTCTTTAGATTCTGCGATTAAATACCTTTTCACCGCATCTTCCTCACGGACATCAAAATAATTTACTTTTTTAGGTTTTGATTCCGTCTTATTTATAGTGTCACTATTTTCGTCGATTTTAACAACCGACATTAAGATCCTTGTGGTTCGTATTTTATATTTCTATCACTGGTAAAGAAATGTTCTTTTTTTGCTGAGTTGATCCAAAATACGACCTCATCGTCAGAAAGTTTCTCTTCACTATTTTTATAATTCCAAAATATTGAACCTTCTCTCATATTCATATGCTTATATCCAATTTTTGGAATTGTCATAATTTTAACTGAGTTGTATGTTAATCTAAGTAAAAATTCATAAACAAATGTAAGTTTCATTGATTTTTTAAATCCACCTAAACTCTCAAAAACTTCTTTATCAATAACCATTCCTGATGATTGAAAATTTTGATATGTTAATAATAGATCATTTGTTAAGTGTCCCATATCCGAAGTCATACTAGCGGCAAATGTCGCCTCATTTGTAAAACCAACAAATACACCTTTATCGTCAGTATCTACAACTAAAGGTAAAAATACTGAAACATCATCATAAGATTCAACAAACCTTTTTACGTTTTTAAACCATATGGTTGCATATTCATCATCAAATTCTAAAATAGAAACCCATTTACTTTTTGCGTTTTTAACACCTAAATTAACCTGTGTTGAGAAATCAAACTCACCTTTGTTCTCAACCAAATTTACGTTTAGATCTCCAAAATCAAAAGATGAAAGTTTATTACTTAATAATTCTTCATCTGTATGAACAATTACTAATTCGTTTATTCCTGTTAATTGTAACTGTAAAGATTTAATACATCTTTCGAAAAAATCGTCAAACGACGAGTGTACTGCTGAGCTTATTGGTAATATTACCGATACGTCAAATTTTGTTTGTGTTTCCATAATTAATTTTGTTCTTCTGAAATTTTAAGTTTATCTAATTGATCTGAAAATAATTTAGACCTCACTTCAAAATACTTTTCGAAAGTGGTTAAAATTGACTCCTCATGTTTTTTAGTGTCTTGATATTTTACAGCGGTTTCTGCCATTTTTTCATAAAGTTCAGGTGATATGTTATCTTCTAACCAATTTTGTGTGAAATTAGCAACAACATCAATAATTTCGTTTAATTGGTAAGTCCAAACACCATTACTTTCCTCCATCCATTCAGGTTTCATATTAGGAACCTTACCGATTACTGGTGTTCCCGATACCATAGATTCTAAAGGGTATGTTCCAAAGGCAGACTCATCATCAACCCATACAGACACATAAGAATCTTTTAAAAATTTTGCAAAATCTTCTTGTTTAATTCCTCTCATATCTCTAAACGTAATCCATCTAAATTGTGGAAACTTCAGGTAAAAACTTTTAATAATTTTTGCAGTATTTCTTGGGTCTCTTGTATGAATAGAAATGATTGGTTTTGATGGTTTTTCTTTTTTGGTAAAGTAATTGGAAATTGTAGGTTCGATAACGTCTACACTAGCATTTCTCATGATTTCTTTTATGTATTTTTTTTGTGTTTCAGAAGTTGTAATAACTTTTGTAAACCCGTATTGTTGCCAAGTAGTACCAGGAGCTAACGTTTCTAACATATGATCATACGCTTGACACAAAACAATTTTTCCACACGGGAAACTTTTAAGTTGATCCATAACGTGACCATAAAGTTCAGGTACAACAATAAAATCTTCAGGAGATATAGCTAAATTTTGACCTTCAATCGGTTGGTGAGGTAAGGTCATATATTCTTCACCTAGCCATTCAGATACTCCACTATATTCTTTACTTTCGTGAATCATAATTACGTTATAGTTTTTTCTGAATAGGGTCATTGCCATTTCATACGTATACGCAATCGACGCCTTTGCGTTACCCTTTGTGTCTTGTACTAAGAAATAAATCCTAGCGGTTTTGTTTTTTAAATTTTCGATTGATAACTCAACCTTCTCTACTTTTTCTACTTCCATTTTTTTAAAGTGTTTTTAGTATGCTGTTTATTT
>Ga0181351_1000219_pt1 | contig 15633 bp, 17 predicted proteins | sample Su13VDMM15SD_FD_170485 | JGI IMG/M metagenome (GOLD analysis project Ga0181351, IMG submission 170485) | Freshwater viral communities from Lake Michigan, USA - Su13.VD.MM15.S.D | ecosystem: Environmental > Aquatic > Freshwater > Lake | place: USA: Michigan | collected 2013-07-16 | reverse complement strand
TTGAATTTGAATTTCAAAAAAAGATAATACTTATAGATGGTTTCAGATACAACAAGAAAGCAATAAGACCTATCACGTTAACTGTGGATTTTGTAGTCAAGCATAATGATATAGACTACTACATTGATATAAAAGGATTTGCTACAGATGTATCTAAGATTAAATATAAGATGCTACGTTATCAGCTTAAAGATAACCCAAAGACAGATGTATTATGGCTTCACTCACAAAGAGCTATACTACAATTTTTAAACAATTTAAAAGAAGAAAAATGAGTGTAAACAAAGTTATGCTATTAGGAAATGTTGGAAAAGTAGATTTCGTATCATTTGACAACGGAGGTAAGATTGTAAATATCTCAGTAGCTACATCAGATAGCTACAAGAAAGGAGAGGAGTGGATAAATAAAACAGAGTGGCATAGATGCTCTTGTGGTATTCCTGCTATCGTAGAACGAGCAGAAAGAATTAATGTGGGTGATATGGTTCATGTAGAAGGATCTATCGTTACAAGAACTTGGGAGAAAGATGGAGAGAAAAGAGAGTCTAAGGAAATTTCTTTCAATAGTATTAAAGTAATAAGTAAGAATAACAAATCAGAAGAAAATTCATTCACGCCATCAAAAGAAAAACCAGAGCCTAAATCAGCTAAGAAGGTTATAGCTCAGATGGAAGAAGATAATGATTTACCATTCTAAAATATAAATCATGTCAAAATACTTAGTAGATATAACACCTGAAGATATGGGTGAAATCATACAGATGATAAGAATACAGCACTTTAAAATGCATGTAGATCCATTTGCTGAAAAGATTGGTGTTAAGCCTAAAGTATTAATACAAGCAGAAGAAGGGAGAGGTCCACATGGGCTTCTCCTTCTTAAAAAGATTAGTGAGAAGTTTCCATCTATTGGAGTATCACTAGAAGTAGAGTTCAAGTAATTAAAAGCCACCCCCTATCACTTGCACCTGAGAGCGTTGTCATAGGAGGTTGATGGTCAGGATGCGAAGTAGGGTAACGCAGCCATTATCAGGTGCTGTTATGGGCAGTACGGATTATTAAAGGAGAATTATGACAATAGATTTAAGATACGGAGATACAATAGAACAAATGAAATTGATACCTGATAAAAGTATTGACTTTATTTGCTGTGATTTACCTTATGGTTCAACTAAAAACCATTGGGATATTGTAATTCCATTTGAACAACTTTGGGAACAATATAAAAGGATTATAAAAGATGATGGTGCTATTGCTTTATTTGGAACAGGTTTGTTTGCTTACAAATTAGCATTATCGAATGAAAAAATGTATAAGTATGAAATAATTTGGCACAAATCTAAAAGTGGTAGTTCATTTACCGCTAAATACAGACCTGTTCAGAAACACGAAAATATTTTGATATTTGGAAATGGTAAAGTTGTTTACAATCCACAACTTGAAGAAGGTGAACCTTATTATAGAAAACGAAAAGCGAACAAAGGAGATAAACCAAACAATCATAAACTTGGTGTAATTTCCGAAAGTGAAACTACAAATGATGGTTTTAGGTATCCATCAACTGTACAGTTTTTTCAACAAAAATGGAGAAGGCAAGACCAATTACACAGTACACAAAAACCTGTTGAATTGATTGAATGGTTGATAAATTCATACAGTAACGAAGGTGATATTATTTTGGACAACACTTTTGGAAGTTGCACAACAGGAATTGCTTGTATAAATACCAACCGAAACTTTATCGGAATTGAGAATAGTATGGATTATTTTAATATTTCTTTAAAGAGGGTGGAAGAAAAAAGAAAAGAAAAAGATTTTAACGTAGTAACTTCATTCGGAGATGGAATGTAGTATTACTGCTAACACAAAGCTAACAGCCGTTTAAATGTCTGTTAGCAACTGTTATCATTTAAAGAATTGTCTCTTCTTATCCCCTCTATTCTTAGATTGAGCTTGTTTCCTAGTTTTAGTTTTGGAAACGTGACTTTCATCCATTCCATCTCCATTACCATGCGTACCCTTTTCTCTGTTTATAGCTTGTAATATAGTTCTATATTTCTTTCTAGCAGAAGTACTATGGTACTCTTTATTGTACTCATCTCGCTTCTTACGAGCTTCTGGATTCTCTTGATAGAACCTCGCTGTTCTACTCTTACCCTTCTTAGTTCCTGCTAACTTATTTCTCATGTTACAAAGATAATAACATATCAATTAAGTAAGGATGAGGGTACATATCTACCTTTCCTCTTAATACATTCGTATGAGAATATAATCCAGGTGTTGATTCAGCTTTAGCATCTATCACATCAAATCCATCAGCACCCTTAGCTCGTACATGCTCAATCAATCCTCTTCTAATATCAATGTTGTATTTCTCAGCAACGAATAATATCCACCCTTTCAATGTCTCAATCTGAGCATCAGAGTAATCATGCCAGAATTGGAATCCTCTAAATGGTTTAGCTAACTTAATTACTTGATCCGATTTAGCTGGTGTGTTAACATAAGTCTTTCCATTTACTATTTGGCCCATGTTACATACTTCAATAGCTACAGAGTTTCTATGCATAACAGAGTTACCTGTACCTGTATGCCACCCATATCCTCCCTCTGGGAATGCTTGAACCAATTCCCCATCAAACTTAGTGTTACCATCCTTAACAGAAGGTCCTCCTAAAACAAATTCAGTAGCTACGTTACCTCTGTTATCTCTAGCCCACATATCAATTACTTGATATGGATTCTCCCATCCTGCTGTGTGATGTAAGAATACCCACTGTTTCTTTACAGGACCAGGGAAATAAGTATTGACAGGCATGTAATGCTTCTTAATATCCAAAGCATTAGTCACCTCATTGTTTTCAGCGTTATCAGTATTCAATATACCCATAGCAGCCCAGGTGTTTCTACCAACGATACCATCAGCTATTAATCCATGAGTCTTTTGCCAATCTTTAACCGCCTTCTCAGTTCCAGGACCAAATATCCCATCAGCTGTAATCTTTAAGAATGCTTGTAATGTCTTTACAGATTCTCCTTTACTGCCTAATTTAAGTGTTGTCATTTTTTAATAGATTTAAAAGTGCCGCTAAAGATAATAGAAATGTAGCAAATAAAATAACAATCATTATTTTAATTTATCTGCTTCTTCTTTAGCTCTTGTGATGAATCCTCTCAATGCTTTTAGCATATTCTTTCCTGTTACAGACTCATAAGATTCATTTATTGATTTAACCTCTACTACTACGCAGAAGAATGCTATTACTTTTGTCATTACAAGGTCAACAGCGATGAACTGAGCTATTAAATCCTTCGCTATGTAACTTTCTATTAGGAACGTAAAAAGAATCGCTCCTGAGTAAAGTAATGACTTACTTATAACATGAGATAATCTTCTACTTCTAATTGATTTCCATCCTTCTTTCTTAACACTTCTCCATATACCAAATGCTGTATCTATGAGGATTGCTAATATTGCTATGTAAATCATAGGAAAAACTGGTGCTATAACAGCCAGCATTGATGTAATCATTAAAAGTAACTTTGCTTTCATAGTAAGTAATTTCTTATAATTCTATACGTAATATATACTAAGAGCAAAGATAATAAAATTCCTATAAGGTTATTTAAGAGTGTCTTATACCAAGGAGTTTTTTCGTAATACTTAATAGGTATTTTTCTTTCTACAATTTTGGTGTATGGCTTTACAATATATACTGTATCACACTTTCCTTGGATGTAAACTTTTTTTTCACGATCCATCCAGACCTTAACTTTAAGTTGATCTTTTTCTAAAAAAATTGTATCGTATAAAGTTTGGTACTCAACTACTGTGTCAACATGAACTTCTGGTACAGTAATACGGATAGTATCTCTTATTGTATCTTTTATATAAAGAGTATCTTTAGTGAGCAACCAAGGATGCCTCTTTATTAATCTGTCAAATCTCTTTTGAGGAGCGCAAGAATAAATAATTAATAGTATAATTATAAAGTATTTCATAATTTTCATTTACTAAACTTGACGAGCCAACGTCGTTTGATATGCCTGTACTGCTGTATAAAAATTAGCTGCTTCTGTATCTGTTAAGCCGTCACCTATTGAAGCAAAAGCACATTGTTTTGTTGAAACTCCCGCAGCTCCACCACCACCTGCAATATTATTATAAGCTAAAATAAATAAATTACCGTTTCCAACTACTCCACTTGCAGTTGTCCCATTAAGTATTTTTACCCCATTTTTCCAAGCGTCTATGTCGTTTGAAGCTTGTCTATTTCCTATGAAAAAACCTCTTGAATCTACTTCTGCAACTGTTGGTAGCCCTGGTGTATTTATTAAATAGTATGCTGTTCCAGAAACTCTAATCTGCATTAAGTTGTAACTTCCAGCATGAATACCAATTTCAGCTTGATTTGTATTCAAATTTGTCCTTGAATAAAAACTTAAATGTGTTGAATTTTGAGATAGTAAACTTTGATTTAAATTAGTGTCTGCATATCCAGCACCTCCACTTATCATTCCTGTTGAACTATGTGTCACACCAGTAGCAAATGACATGTTATAAGTTCCTGGCGTTTTAAGATTAACAGCATGACTTGCTGCTGTTCCACCTACAATTGGATATATTGCTTTAAACTTAGTCCAAATATTATAACCTTTCAAATCTAATACCAATTGATTAACAGCTGTTTTTTGAGTAGGGTCTGTTATACTGGCAGCAGTTATAAAGGCTTGAGCATCTGGATCAAAAGAAGGGCCAGTAGATGCAAGAATTATATTACATCCTTTAGTTCCTGCGCTTAATGACGTTCCTAAATATATACTAGCTCCCATTAATATGTTTTATTTAATATAACTATTTTATCTACTTATTTCTTCCCAATCTAATGAAACGTATGCTCCTAAAGTTCCTCCTGTAGCATCAATAGCCATTTCAATAACCAATTCAAGAGGTGTACCTGTAAAAGTATTTCTTTCTAATTGACTAGCAAATATTGCCTCTTTTAATATATTGATACTTGGAGAACCTTGATTAGATGAATTAACATATCCTTGTGCTAATACTCTACCACCCGTAACAGATGCTCCTGTAAGGTTGTATTCTACAGATGAATCAGCACCTGCTGAAACCCAAGATCCTCCTGTTGTTACAGCAGATTGGACAACTCTCCATGCATAGTTTTTACCATTACCTAATCCTAATAAAGATACTGCCGTAGTTATAACTATAGCATCTAATGCAGTAGCTTTAAGTCTTATTCCTACAATAGGATAAAATGTTCCTGCTACAGGAAAAGTTCTAGGAGTAAGTATAGGTGTTCCAACTGCTTGTTGCGCTCCTCTAAGCTCATAACCTCCTTCAGATATTGCACTAGAACAAACTTGCTTTAATGTACTTGGACTAGCTGTTACTCCTGTATTAGTTATCTCATATCTTAATGGTAATGAAGCTGTAGTAATATATGTAGAAGTAATTAAGTTAGCATGATTAAATCTATGGCATACAATGAAGTTACCATCAATAACAAAACCTAATCTTACAGTACCTTCTCCTAGCCACTCAATATCCATGAATAATATCTGAGCTTTAGTTATATCTAAAGTTATTCCCGATGGACCATTACCATCTAAAGGATCAGCATTCCAAGAAGCTTGGTTAACTACTGATTCTGTAACTACACCTGTGACTAAACTTCTTTCAACAAAACTTAAAGTACTATTATTTAATTGAACATAAATTCCATTATCCGTACCAAAGTATCCTACTCTTTGTCTAAGATTAGTTTGAGCAGAAGCCATTACAAATGTGTTCATTACAAGTAATGATTTACCTGGTTGATATGACATTACTTTAAATGTTTCTCTAAGAACTTGTGAACCACTTGTTGTATTTACATTTAGGTTTACTAACCCTTCATTTGCACTAAACACCGCTGCTCCTCCACTTGCTGTTGATGTAGCCCATAAACCATTATCTCTGTATCTATGAGAAGAATCAAATAGAGTCAATGGCTGTGCTACTCTTATTCTACCAAATGCATCAGCCAACATTGGATCATTAGCCAATATTGATTGATTAGTTGATAATATGTTTATCTGTGTACTCATTCAATTGGTGGGAATGGTGAAGGTTTAGGCTCAAATGGGCTCAAAGGAATATTTAATAAATATGCATATTCAGTTGGTGCAATATCTGCCTCGTCCGACTCACTTAAGAATAAAAAATATACATCATTAATATCCTGTACGAAATTAAAGAATGTATCTGAGTCAAAGAATACTCCTTGTAATTGTTCTGCTGTTTGGTTTGTTACTATTCGTCCTTCCATTATACTTGTCTATTTAAAGTTGTTTGAAATGCTTGTACCGCTGTGTAAAAGTTATCACATTCTGTTTGAGTTAAACCATCTGATAAATAACCAAATGCTATTTCTCTACTACTATTTTGAATAGTTGCATTACTTAAATTTGTTGACCTTGCACCAAATAGAAAAAATAAATCTGGCTTAGCAGTTGATGCAGCTGTTGAGGTTGCGTGAGTTGTATTTCTAACTAATCTTACAGCATTTGATGCTGTTCTACTTACTTGATAAAACCCACTTGAATTTGTAACTGCAATCGATGTATTCGTTGTTGTATTAACTTGAGCATAGGAAACATTATCAGTCCATCTCTCAATAATAAAACAAGAATTTTGTGAAGCTGCTCCTGCGCCATGACCAGTTTGACTACCTCCACTATTTGTTCTTGAATATATACCAAATGCCATACTATTCAATGACATAACACTATTAACATTTATTCCAGTACTTGCATACGTTGCACCATTAGGAGTCATTCCTGTAGTTGAATGTGTCCAACCCGTAGCAAAACTTAAATTATATGTGCCAGGAGTTTTAAGATTGACCGCATGAGAACTCGCAGAACCACCTACAATTGGATATATTGCTTTAAACTTTGTCCAGATTGAATAACCTTTTAAGTCAGTAACCAAAGTATTTATTGCACCTTGTTGCGTAGGGTCTGTTATTCCAGCAGCTGTTATGAATGCTTGTGCATCTGGGTCAACAGCAGGAGTCAATGAAGCCAAATAAATACCAGTATTTCCACCTAAGATAACAGGCATAATTATGCGACATAAATGATTATAAACTCAGTTCCAGTAGCGTTATAAGCAAATGAATTAAAATAATTGTTAATAGCATCTGCTGAGAAGTTTAATACCTCTCCTGGCTTAATAGTAGTTAATGAAGCTAATACAGTTCCGTTAGCAGCACCTACATTAGCAACTGACACAGAATAAAAAGTAGCAGAAGCTGTATTTACATTACCAGATCCAGTAGGTCTAATCATACCTGTAGTTCTCAATAAACCAGTACCACCATCAACAGTAATAGAATTACCACCATCTTGAATATTTACCGCAGAAGCACCCCCAGGATTTTGAACTGTAATACTCTCTAATGCAGATAAAGAACCAGCACTTAAAGATACTGTTCCATCAACAGTTATACTTCCTCCATTGTCTTGTATAGCTAATACACCGTTAGTATCAGTCTTAATAGGTTGATTATTCGTTCCATCAAAACCATAAACAAGAATACTGTCATTAGCCTCGCTTATCTCTACTTCTATAGTCTCACTTAACCAATCTCTAATATCAGCTAAAGCAGCATTAGCACCCGTTAAATCATTAGTCCATGAAACAGGAGATGATACATCCTTCAAATTAATTCTCAAAGAATTGTTCTTATCATTAGCAATAAAGTTTATAGCAATGTAATAATTGCCACTAGCATCTACAGCCTTGCTTACAGATTTAATAGATCTTACAGCGTAAACATCCAATACACCATTGTTGTTAATGTTTAACTGATTGTCCGTATTATTTACTATTATACTCATTTTAATTTATTTTAATTTTTATGTTGGTATTTTTGGGTTCTTCCATAAGAATACATCTGAAGCTAAACATCCATTGTCATCTGTAACTAAACACTTAACTAATCCAAATACATTTACACCAGGAGTATTATTCATGGTTACACTAGAACTTGTAGTTCCGCTAGTAAAAGATATATCTTCATCGTTATCTTGAATAGACCATTGATATGTATAAGGAGCTAAACCACCAGAAACAGTAGTTGTTAAAATATTCCCCTCTGAATAATTAATATCCACATGCAAAGGACATGTACATAGCTTATCTAATATAGCATCAATTACTTGCTGAATACCATAAGTACCAGCAGCTAATCCAATACAGTTCTCAGCATCTATAATAACACTTGTCATTGTGCTTAGCTCATTCACCATATTAGTAGTGTAGCTCTCTAATAACCCTAATACATCACATAAAGAAGCATCACATGGAACTTCTATCACATTAAAATTATTACAATCAAATGTAGTTATGTCAGATACTTTATTAGGACAGTTATCCGAACACGAACAATTAGATCCTAAATTTCCACAGTTAGTACAGCTCATATTTTAACAATTACAGTTTTCATTCAAATTATTTATCAAGCATTGTTGCTCTTCATCACATATCTTTCCATAAGGCAAACACCACAATACATCAAAGATTAAATGCTTTCTGAATAAATCATCCCATTCAGGCCCACAATTAAATCCAAATAACTCTTTACTTCTTATTGAAGATATTTCATCTACAAAGATAGCTTTCTTTTTCTTTAGTAAGTTTCTATTCTTAGGAGTATCGTAATCACAACAGTCAAAACATTCTCCTCTTACCCAAAATCTTTCAAATGGTTTGTTTGGATAATAAAATCCATAAGGGCAATCAGAAGTAGTAATATAAGCTGTATAAACAGGATAAGAAGGATTACCCTCTAAATAAAGAGAATTAGTTAATATCCATCTTGTGTTATCAAACAATAAATAATAAGTGTAATCTACACCTCCTATATTTAACACAAAAGAATAATATCTTTTTTGATTTACAATTAATTCAATCCCATACTCATCTACAACTACACCAGCGAATATATTAAATTCCTCTCCATCATTATATGTAGTATGAGTAATAGTAAGAGTCAATCCATCAGTACAACATTCACAAGGTATAACCCTTGTTTTAAATTGATAAAGAGATTCCGAAGGTACAACCCAATCACATGAAGATAAAGGACAATTACTTGAGCTAGTAAATGAAGTGATTAAATAAGGTAATGTAAATTCATCTGGCTGATACCACAATCCCCATACACCAGCATTATATTCAATATATAAATCTCCACCAGCCTCAGGATCTACAGGAAACACTGTGCTATCCAAAAAATAAAATCTAACTCCTTCAAGCGGCTCTAAGTAACCTCCGCTATCTAAAGTTTCAATTAAATCTCCTTGATTATTATATATATCCAAATAGATACCACATAAACAACTTACAGTAGTATCAGGACATTTATTAGTATCTGGACAATTACAACTCATTAGTTACAACAACAAAGTGATTTTAAAATATCCATGTGGTCTTGAGCATTATCCCAATCAAATCCACAAGCAGCAAACTCTAATCCATCCATCACAACTCTCATCTTCATAGCCTTCATAAAAGATGCATTATCGCACATACTCTTACAAGGATTCTTCTGAATACCACAGAACGCATCTGCAACAGCTTGTCTGTAACAATCTTCAATAGAGATACACAAAACAACAACTCTTTCACTAGCACAGTAACGAGTAGAATTACAAGTGTCAAGCTCAGTATAAAGAGTCCAGTAAGCATCGTTAAGAGGATCTGCTGGATCAAGGTTAGTAGATGATACAGTCGCTTTGTAATATTTGCCATTCCTTAGAACTATTGGTTTTAAATACGCTTCGTAATATACGTCTGACCTCCAGTTAGGATATGTACATAATTCAACAGAATAAATACCATCCACATCTGCACTTGTGAAATTGTATGTAAAGGTGTTATTAGAAGCTAAATGAGAAGGTATAATGTTATAAGCTATGCCTTGAGTAGTCAAAGGATAGGCAGTAGGATTATTCGTTCTTATATCTGCTGTAATTAGCTGAAATGTTGAGCCATCACCTCTTGTAATAGTTATTACTCTACTTGTGAAGTCCGTTGACAAATGCCCTGGCATGTCACTATCAACATAGTTAGAAGTGTCTTTAAATGTAATTTTTTTACAATCGCATGACAACTGTAGCGAACTACATCCATCAACTAACAAAGAAGTTTTAAAATTGCTCATCTTGATTTATTGTTACAAATTTAACATTTTTTATAATATATCGTTTTTATCGTGGTCTAGGCACTCTAGGTCTTTTAGGTCTAGATGCTTTAATGGCCGATCTTATATCCATTGGCATACTAGAGCTTTGCTGTTCATTAATCTGCTCAAGAACATATTTATCATCATAAATCTTTTCAAATAACTTATCTTTCTTTTCAAACTGTATAGCTTGATTAAAGTAAGGATCTAAGTTTTTATTCATGTCATTTCTTTTTTGCTCTGCGCCTGTTGTTAATTCTATAATATCACTTATTCCTTTTTCACTAGCGGCAAAATCTTTCATGTCTTGAATCATAGTAAACAAATTCTTAACTCCAAGTACTTTTTTAGTTAAATCAATCTCCTTCTCTGTCATTTTCTTATAGAAAGGAGTTGGTTTATAAACATTTTCTATCCATTCGTTGTATTCTTGTTCACTACTAAAATCAGTTCTTCCAAGAGGATCATCAGCTCCAGAATGTTCTTGATAGAATTTTAATCTTTGCTCTTTAGTCATTGAACTTAAATCATTATCTACTAAGAATACTTCATAAGCTAATTTAGATAAATCTGTACCCTTTTGTAAAAGAGGAACTTCATTAAAGAACTCCTTGTCTCTAGCTATGTTTATGAAAGTATTTATTATCTTACCTGGTACGCCAGCAGATGTAGCATTAGATTGAATAGTCTCCATAGCTAAATCATAATACATTCTTTTCTTTTGAGCATCTTTTAATGTATCTTCTTCTTCATCATCAAATAACATTCTCCATAATGCGAATCCAAGGCCTCCAGTTAATATAAATGGCATGTTACCAAATACAGGATAATAAATCAAATCAGATACAGCTTGAGCTTTTTCATTAGTATCTAAACTATTCCAATCTTTAAATATATCTATGTATGCCTTGTAAGCTTTTTTAGCTATAGCATTTTGAGCTGAACTAAACGGAATTAACAACCTAACTACATTGTTGTAAGATGCAGTAGATATAGCTTCCTTCGCTAATGAAGGCTGCTGAGTTCTTTCAGTCTCTTCCATCCATCTTTGTTTAGCGAATTGCTTAGATAATTCGTAATCTCCAGTCTCATTGTATTTATTTCTAAATTGAGCTAAAGCAAAACTCATACCTCCACCAGGAGAAGCAGATGACATTGCATCACCCCCCTTAATAGGAAATAAACCTACAAATTGCACAGCATTTAATATACCTCTCTTGTATTTATTTACATTTCCATCTATTTGATTTTTAAGAGCTTGCATCTCTGGAGTGATATTACCTCCACTTAAACGAGTGTATAAATAAGGATTATCTCCATAAAAATCTTTTACAAATTCAAAATCTGTTTTAGTAACAGGTAAAGCTCTAGCTACATCCCAAGGCATAACACCATCCTTAATACCAGCTCCGTAATAGTGAACGAAAGCAGACAACTGTTGAGGTACAGCTTTTAATCTAAACCATAGTAAAGTAAGAGCAGTCCAGTTATTTACTGTTGTAAATGCATCAGTCTGATATGGAGTATTATCTGTAACGGCAATACTTAATGCTTTAACAAAGTCATTGTATTCAGTAACGCTTCCGAATTTCTCCATTACGTATGGTTTATTCATATCAGATAATAGCGTATAAGCCGCTTTTGTAGCTGGTATAAATTCTTTAGCGTGAGCCATTGATTGTACGTATCGTAAAAACATCTCATGAGCATCAGTTAGCTCAAATGGAACTGATACAACATCTTTTCTATGTCTCATATTTGGAGCTATAGCAGATAATGATACTGTCTTATTCTCTAAATCTAATATGTTTTCAGCTTCAGTAGCTGCTCCAGATGCAGGCTCTGGATAGTAGTATTTATCTTCTAGAACTATGTTGTGTAATTGCTCAATAGATGGACCAAATTCAGCTCTAAATTCTACATTGTATTTATCTTTTAAGAAGTTATAGTAATCCATTAAAACTTTGTTCTCTGGATTTTCCATAAAATCAATTACTTCTTTAGCTGATATACCATTGTATTTTTGTAACCTTTTAGCATTAGCCTCAGCTTTATCTTTGTCTGGATTATTTAATACACCATATAAATGAACTACTTGTCCTGCCGATAAATTAGCTTTAGAATTTTTAGGTTTAATATCTGTTACTTGAACTAAAGTATCATACATTTTAGATCTGCCTAAAGAATCCGTTCCAAATATATTTTTAGTTGCCTTTTGGTATTCTCTAGTCTTATTCCAAACAGTTTCAACAGCTTTTAATCTGCCTTCTCTTATTGGTTTTGCTATACTTTCCTCAAGCCAAGTCCTAAACTCCTTAGAACCAGCTCCTAGTTTCTTTATATAAGTCTCTAAATCTCTTACTGTAAATAAGGTAATATTTCTAATTCCTTTTCTAAATGTTTTATCTCTCTTTAAATCTTCTTTAATTTCTTTAGCATCTCTTCTATAGTAAAAAGGAACAGTCTCTAATTCAGCATCTGGATTTTGTTTTGCATATTCTTGAAATGCTTGCTTATTCATAGCTTGGCCATCAACGATAACAATACCACTTTCTTCTTCTAGTGCTTGCATTACTTCTTCTTGTCCATCTAAATATTTATCTGGCTTATCAGATAATGCCTCAAGTATCATAGCTTTGTCTGTACGCTTTTTAGCTTCTTCAATAGCATTTATTTGCTTTTGCTCTACTCTACCTGTAGTAAGTATGTTATCTATTGTCTCATTCAATGATGCAAGCTCTTCCGTAGTTAGTTTATCTAAGTTATTGAATAATCCTTGATCCTTTAAGTCTTGAATAATTTGATTAATCTGTTTCTGAGACTCAATAGTTATTTTTCCTTTCTTAGCTCCAGTTCTTCTATTTTTAGAAATAACTTTTCTACTATTAGCAGCAATCTTACCTTCTATATCCTTAATTAAAGACTCCCTATCTTTCTTTTCTATTTTAGCTTCTTTTGTTTCTAATAACTTATTGACAGCATCTAAGTTCTTTTGAATGTCCTCTACGCTTTTAGCTTTATCAAAGTTTTTGTTAACGTAGTTTTTTACTTCTGTTTTTTTGTAGTTGTCTTTAGGTAAGTTGTCGTTAACAAACTTTTTAGCTTTTGTTTTTAATGAGTTTAATTCTTTACTAGAAATATCTTGACCTTTTTTAGACTCTAATTCTTGATTGAATGTATCAAACTCAGCAGTCCTTAAATCATCTGTGTTAAAGTTAAAATGCTGAGGCACTAAGTCAACTAATTTTTTTCTATATTGTGCGCTTATCTTAGCCCTTTCTCTAGGGTCTGTTATAGCTTTATATGCATCCGTATTACGTAATGCTTTCATTCCGTCATTAATAGACTGTCTAAAATTTCCAGCAGTTACTCCACCCACTTCGATAGCTTGAGCGACAGTCTCTATTGTGCCATTCCATAGTTTATCAAATCCAGGTAAAGGGAGAGCCATAGCAGTTCCTTTTTCCATTTTACCTGTTCTTAGAAAGTCAGCTAGATTCTTAGCAGCAACAGCTTCTTTTGTAGGTTGTTTAGTTTCTGGAGTTACTTCAGAAGTAGGCTCTGTTTTAGCAGAAGCAGTAGTAGATTCTGAAATAGCTTGACGAACTTGATCTACAACTTTAGTAGTGGCCTTTCCTGCTTTATCTGTTCTGCCATTGTCATGTTTGATTGATTTAAGTTTTTCATTAAAAATATCACTATTAAGTCCTTCAGGAACATTTAAGTTAATGTAAGTGCCTCCGCCAGTCCTACCGACAAAATCTTCAGATGGTATTCTGATTCTTAGAACATCTCCATCAATTATAAAGCTGTTATTTTTATCATCAGGCAGTCTCCTTATTATATAGGATTCATCTTTCTTCTCTATTGCAGAACTTTCATTTATAAAATCTTTTAAACCATCAGTTGTTGATTCAACATTTAATTTTAAATCTTGAGGCTTAACAGTAGGCTCTGTCACCTTTTCTTCTGTTTTTGTGACAATTTCTGTAGGAGTAACAACTTCTTCAGTCTTAACCTCAGCAACAGGAGCAACAGTTTCCTCTGTTTTAACTTCAGCGGCAGGTTGAATAGCAGCAGGCATTTGAAATATTTTAGCTAACTCTTCATTAGGCTTAACATTTCTAATTTTGATTTTATTCTCAATCATTACCTTATCAAGATAACCTTCACTTAAAAGTTTCTTGAACTCACTTTCAGAGTAGATTCTATCATCTCCTGCTATCGTGTATTCACAATCCGCCATATTACTTTGCTAATTCTTGGTCAATTAAAATAGGTTCACTAGTTCTACTTAGTCTAGCGATTAAATCTCCATACTCTCCAACACTCTCCGTTTGTAATTCAATGAAGTGATGAAATAAAGCCTTTGTCTTAGGGGATGATTTCTCCCACGCATCTTCATACTCACCTAACAAATCAATCTCAGCTTCTAAAGCGGCTTGAAAAGCCTCCATTAAGTCGTTTATAGGAGCTTTAACAGCAGAGATAGCTCTTACCTCTAGTTGCTCTCCTAAGTTGTTCATAAAGTCCTCTAATTTAGCGTAATGCTCTCTTTCACTATTCGACTCATTAGTGAAGAATGATGCAGCACCAAAAAAGTTTATACTCTTCATAGAGTTAGCTAAATGCAAATAAAGTTGGCTTGCTTCCAACTCCATCTGTCCTAACTCATTAATCATTTCTATTTCTTGTGGGCTTAATAGATTTTCCATATTAACATTTCTTTTTAATTATTCCTTGACTCTCAAATTTATTTACAATGGATGTAAATTTACTATCTATTTCTGAAATACGAGCAGCTTTCTCCCCATATTTTTCATTAAACGCTTTCATCGCCTTATTCTTTTTAGTAGGAGATGTTATCTTATTTATATTAGACAACTCATCAAACTCATTCTTATCAGCAACCTCAGTAGTAACCTCTGGAGCTTTAATCTCTTCTTCAGTAATAGCTTCTTCTGTAGGAGTTATTTCAGTTTCTGTTACTACATCTTCAGTAGGAGTTACTTCTGTTTGTTCTTCTTGAACCACTCCACCTGTAGTAACCTCTTGATCGCTTGCCCCTTCGATAGGCTGGGTTTCGATAGGTTCTTGCCCTTCTCCGACTTCACTTGATACCCCTTGTTCGTCTTTTTGATCATACTCTTGTTTTAGTTTAATCTTTTCTTCTGTTTGAGTTACAATCTCATTAATCTGATTGTTTACATTATCCAATTCTGGATTAGGTAGATTCTTCTGAGATTCATCAAGCTCCTTCGCTCTTTCTTGAATTTCTTGTTTCTTCAACATTAAATCAACCATCTTAACCCTATCTTCTCCTGTTATCTCATCACTAACTTTTCTGTCTATAGCAGTTAGATTCTCAAAGTCAAGCATC
>Ga0181351_1000216_pt1 | contig 15670 bp, 7 predicted proteins | sample Su13VDMM15SD_FD_170485 | JGI IMG/M metagenome (GOLD analysis project Ga0181351, IMG submission 170485) | Freshwater viral communities from Lake Michigan, USA - Su13.VD.MM15.S.D | ecosystem: Environmental > Aquatic > Freshwater > Lake | place: USA: Michigan | collected 2013-07-16 | reverse complement strand
TTCGTCAAACTGCAGGCCAATTTGGCTGAGTTGCAGCAAGGCCTGGCCACGCATTTCTTCGTTGTAGGTATAACCGCGCCAGTTTGATCTTGTGGCATAGCGTTCGCACAGCTTCATGAACATGGTGGCCAGTTTGCGAGTCATAGCGCCATGTTCGCGGCAAAACTCGCCTGTTGCCAAGTCACCCCGCCAGTGACTGCGACCCACAATAAATGGCGTCTTGTTGTCATCCAATCGATAGTGTTCAAATGGAGGAAAGTTCAGTCGCACATGATTCATGTCCAGTACAGGTTCGTCGAGTAGGTCTGCTAGTGGATCATCTTCTTGTGCATCATCTAGATCCAGAATTTCTTCCAGTCGACGTTTTTTGGCTTCGGCCTTGGTGATCTTTTTGGGAGCCATGGGAATATGATCCCAGGTGGTGATTCGAAACACAAGATCTGTGTTGGGAATTTTCTTTTGATCAATTACGTTGCCAGTTTCGCGTTTGATACGGTCAGCACGAGTTTTACGTGCTTCAACAATGGTACGCTGATTGATCCGGTCTGCACTGGGCAGAATAATATCGTATTGGTGATCTAGATCACGGTCTTGGTACCAGCAGTAGGTATTTTTGCTGGCATGTATTTCTTTGAGGATATCTCTGTTGTTGAGATAGTTAACGCGGGGAGCTGCTTTGGGTAGTAAAGACATGGTTGTCGGAATCTCCTAATGTATACTTATTGTAGCACTTTCGCAACAGTTGTCAACCTTTTTATAAACTGTGTGGTTTATTTTTTGGGTAAATACAGTATAGGAAAATAATCATGGCAGGGTACAATCCAAAAAAAGCAGCAGCATACAACAAGCTGATACAACAAGGCCTGGGCGAAGAGCAAGCAGCCCGTCAAGCGGGCATTTCAGAAGCAGAAGACGATTTTTACAGAACGAATGAGGTTGGCAGCAACAATCCTAAAGACGCCGACTACAATCCAAATCGTGGCAAAATGGGTCCAGCTGTTGATGGTACACAAGCTTCCTTGTATAACAAGGACATAGCATCGGGCAAAACTGAACAACAGGCCTTTGATGCGTTACAGGCAAGAAGAGCCGAGGCCAAGGCCTCGCGGCTGGCCGATCGTGCAGAAGATGACGACGAAGACGAACTGTTTGAACGATCTGACGTTGCAATCAACGAAAAAACACCGCCAGGCGGCACAGTAACGCAAACCAACTATACTACTACCAGCACAGAAGCTGTGAGTGGCGGTGGAACAAGAACAACTATCTCAGGACCAAAAGTATCCACAGCTGGAAGTGAGGCTCTGCAACCTGCAATCAATGCCAAACAAGCAGAAATTGACGCATTTCAGAAAGCAAATCCTGGTCCAGTTCAGAGACTAAGAGAGGGACTTCCGGCGCTGACTCCGGAAGAAAATCAAGCCAGAATAGAAAAACAATCTGAACTCGATGATCAAAGACAAAGACTAGTAAACGGTCAAACTGAGCTCAAAGCAGACACACCGCCAACAGTTACAGTAGTGCCAAACACAAGCACTACCACACAAACAGTTGTCACGGGCACCAGCAGTGTCAATTCTGCAGTGAACCCTAATCAAGATGAAAATTTATCAAACCAAAACGAAGCTCAACTGGCCACCACTACTTCGCCAGCCAACGCATCCACGGCTCGAGTAGCCGCCCCGGTAGCTGAACCCACAGGTGGTTCTCCAGCCGAAGCTGATCCAGGCGCTGGCACTGCCTCACCTGCGGCAGTTACTCAACCCACAGGTGGTTCTCCAGCCGAAGCTGATCCTGGGCCTAGAGTGTTTGAGCCTCGCCCAGTACCTCAACCCACAGGTGGTTCTCCGGCTGAAGCCGATCCTGGCGCCGGCAGTCTGTCTGACGAAGAAATACTTGCACGACAACAAAAAGCTGCACAAGCAAGTGCTATCAATCAGGCCACACTCAACAGTGTGTACAAAAAACAAGGCAGTGCAGATTGGCGACTGCGACTGCAGTTGGCACCCACGTCCAACTATCTGTACAATGCCAGTCCTCCAGGAATACTAGGCCCACTAGCATCAACCAATGGTGTGATATTTCCCTACACACCCCAAATCAACACCACGTACCGGGCCAACTACGAGCAGTATGATCTTGTGCACTCAAACTATCGAGGCGTGTACTACAAGAACAGCCGAGTGGACGATCTAAATATTAAAGGCATATTCACTGCACAAGACACTCGCGAAGCTGACTACCTGCTGGCAGTGATTCACTTTTTTCGCAGCGTGACCAAGATGTTCTACGGCAAAGACGAACAACGAGGTTCGCCACCACCTCTGGTGTATCTCAGCGGATTTGGAATGAATCAATTTTATGGACACCCGTGTGTGGTTACCTCATTTCAATACAACCTGCCTGACGGCGTGGACTATATACGTGCTAGCAGTGTCAACAACTACGGAACAGATCTACTGAGTCGTCGTACTCCTGGCAAAGCAGCAGGAGCAGCTGGTCTTGGAGCCACAGGTAATCGTATTTTAAATGCCGGCCTAGAAAGATTTTTTCCAGCAACAAAACCTGCCCCTGACCCTGTGGTGGCCAGTGTAAACAACCAACAACTGGCCAATTATGTACCTACCAAAATGGATATTGACATCACATTAATACCTGTGCAAACACGCAGCCAGGTCAGCAAGCAGTTCAGTCTCAAAGGGTTTGCCAATGGTGACCTAATCAAAGGAGGATTCTGGTAATGGCACAGTATGACGCAACAAGTCCCTACTTTGAAACAGGGTACAGTCAGTTTTTCTTGGACAGTATGGTCAATCGACCCATACCTCGAGAAGACGATGACATTTCTTTTGTGATAAATCTCACATATCAATATCGCCCTGATCTTTTGGCATTTGACCTGTACGGCACTGGCGCTTTGTGGTGGGTGTTTTATCAACGCAATCCCAACACACTCACAACACCTGTGTTGGATTTTGCGGTGGGAACACAGATATTTTTACCTAAAATTGCTACCTTGCGATCAGCACTGGGATTCTAACATATGGCTACAGTTGCAGAACTACAGGCTAGATTAGCTAGCCTAGAACGTTTGATAGACGCCAACCAGGTCAAGGTGGCAGCACTAACACGAGAACAAGAAAGTATACAACAACAACGACGAAAGTTGTTTGCCGGCGGCGACACAGCAGGTGCGGCTGTTTTACGAGCTCAAGAAAATGCCATTGATAACCAGATTGCAGATTTGCAAAGTCAATACCAAGACGAAGCAGCAACACTACGCCGAGAAATTGCAGGACTAGAAGCGCAACAAACAAATGCATCTACGCCGCAACCAGCCCCGCCAGCTACAGCAGCGGAAACTGTCAAAGATGATGCTCCGTCGGGCCCTACTGCACAACCTGAGCAAAAAGTTGGACCCAATGGACGAGTCACAGATGTGCCACCCAACACAGCACCAACCAACGCTGAAGTTGTTCCCACCCAACAAAATTCTCAAGGCACCACTTCTGGCACTGACGCACCAGTAAAACCTGTTGAGCAAACACAGGCCATCAACACAGACAGCAACAGCGGTCAAGCATTACGAGCACCAGCAGTTGGTGCTGGAGCCGAAGGCACAGCAGGCGAAGCCGAGGCTGCGGCTGCTGTGGTCAAACCTGGTACAGCATCTCAATCCGACGACAATACTCCTGCAGGTTCACCGCAGACTGCAGTCAATGCTGAAGAACAAACAGGTCCCAATGTCAAGCCCAGACCCAATGTGCTGGATCAATACGCCAGCTACACATACTCGGCATCTGTATATCTAATGACCGAAACACAGTATTCAAAACTGTTGACCAGCATGAACAAAAGCATTGACGGTTATCAGTTGTTGTTTCAAAGTGGCGGAGCTGCCAACAACGTGGGAGGCATTCGACCGCCCAACAACATCGACGCAGGATTTGGTGTAGGCAACAGTGAGTTTGGTGGAGATGCTGCCTACGCCGGACCCGATGGTGGCCGCAACCCTTTCTTTGACAATGACTTTTACATTGACAGTATTTCTATTGAAAATCTTCCGCCAGGCAAAGGAACAGGAGCAGCTCATGCCATTACCAATATGAAATTCACTGTGATTGAACCCAACGGTATCACCTTGATAGATCGCTTGAGAGATGCAGTGGCCAACTCAGCGCCTCAAGATGTCACTGGCAAGGTCAATTACAGTGTGGCTACTTTTCTCATGGTCTTGCGATTTTATGGCTACGATTCACAAGGCAATCTTGAACAGGTGCGCAGCAAGCCCGACCAGGAAGGCACCAGTGATCCCTCAGCTATAGTTGAGAAATTTTTTCCTTTTAGAATTAAAGAAATCAAATGGAGCGTAGGCACCAAGCTGGTCAGTTACGAATGGGTATGTGGGCCGGTAGGACAACGAATAGGTGGCTATTCATCACGAGGTACCATTCCCTACGACGTGCAACTGACAGACAGCACCGTGGGAGGACTGCTGGGAGGAGATGTTAAATATTCCAACACCACTACTACTGCAACCAACCCAGGAGCAGCCACAACATTTGGCACACGCGATGATGTTAGACAAGGTCGAGGATTTAACCGCGCCAGTCCAGCGCCCGCCCCTGCTCCGTCCAAGGCCAATGCTGCTCCAACAAATAAAACAACTATTACCAAAGGCCTGGCAGGAGCCATGAATGAATTCCAGGCCAAACTGGTCAAAGACGGGGTGTTTACCTATGCTGACGAGTACGTGATAGAATTTATTGGGCCAGATGCCAACAAGATTCGCGATGCTAAATTGCAGTTGCCCAATACCAAAGTAGTAAAGCGGCTCACAGCCGCTGGCAAAGCATCAACTCAAGACCCACAGTCTCTAGACCAGGCCAAAACTTCTGTGGACATGATATCCAGAAGTTTCAGTATTACTGCTGGTCAACAACTGTTGCAGGCAATTGAACTGTCCATACGTAACAGCAGTTATATCTATGATCAAGCAGCAGTGATCATCAATGCTGATGGTTCACAAGTGCCCAATCCTAACTCTCGTAATCAACCTCTGAAGTGGTTTGTGATCACCATGACCGCAGAAGCCATCAGCGATTTAGACCCCAAAAGAAATGACAGGGCCTACCGTATCACCTATAGTATTGCTGCTAGAGAAGTAAAAAATGTAACCAGTAAATATTTTCCAGTCAGTAGATTTTCTGGAGTTCACAAAAGTTATCCGTACTGGTTTACCGGTCAAAACACAGCGGTGTTGGAATATCAAGAAAATATGAATCATCTGTATCAGTTGACCGTGAGTGGCAGCGAAACAGAAGCTAGCGCAATTTCTAAAATTCGGCAAAACTCAACATCCAGCATGGCTGAAATCATAACCTACAATTATGCTCCTCGCAGTACAGAATCCAGTTCAGGAGCATCAGGCAAACAAAACGAACTGGGAGCCAATGCTGCTGAAGTGTTGTACTCTACAACCGAACTGGCCAACAGCAAAATAAAAATAGTTGGAGATCCTGCCTGGATCATGCAAGGCACTGATTTTAGAAAACCAACAGATGAATATTTCAGCGGGGAAAGTTTGAGTTCAGGATTTTTACCTGATGGCAGCATTGCATTTGACAATCAAGATATACTGTATGAAGTTGCCTGGCAGCGTCCTGAAGATTATGATCTTGACACAGGCCTAGCCGATCCCTACAGCCAGACACAAAAAAAATACAACAATCGAACAGCACTACAGAGTCGAGTGTATGTGTGCAAAGGAGTGGTCAGCGAGTTCAACAAAGGAAGGTTTGAACAAACTCTAGACGGAGTACTTTATCAATTTCCAACTCCTAAGAAAACCAATACTGCTAATCCTGCAGCAGCAGCAGCAGCAAATTCAACTGCTGATCAATCTCGTGCTACTGATCCAAGATTTGGAACCAGAGACGACCCTCGTCAGGGTCGCGGATTCAACCGAGTCGCACCAGAGTCAGGTGGCGGACGTGGATCTGCTGGTTTTAATGAAATTGATCCTCGTCGCCTGGATCGCGGCGACGGAGGCAAAGCAGCCATACTAGGCGCACAATCAGCATCAAATTCACGACGAGCACCGCCACCTGGCGAACTTGGCAGTGGAACTTTTGCCACACCTGGTGGATCAGGTGTGCAATCTCAACAATTAGGCGCTGGCACATTTAATATTCAAAATGCTCCACCTCCGGGTGCACCTACCAGTGGCACAGGAGGCTCAGTATCCAATGTGCCGGTCAATCTACCTTCAGGGCCGCCAACACTGCCATCTGCTGCAGCAGGACAAAACACTCTAACAGCAGAACAACGTCGTGAAGTAAACCGTCGAGCTATTGAGCAAACCAATCGTGAGCTGGCTGAAGAGTACGAACCATTGGTGGCCAGCGGCGCTCCGGTAAGTAGTAGTGTGCCTACAAATCAAAAAATTGCTAAAGATTATTAAGGAACATCAATGACAGAAAACGTACAGCGCAGTAGAGGCCGTCCCAAGAACTACAAACTAGACAGGGGCGGCGTACCTGCGGAATTTGGTCCGTTCACTGGCATTGTAATGAGTTCGGTGGATCCCACCCGTGCTGGCCGACTGCGAGTATTTATCGAAGCGTTTGCTGATGGCGGTCCAGATGCCATGCAGGACGAATCCAAATGGACCACTGTGAGCTACATGCCGTCATTTTTTGGTTCTACTCCGGTCAACACTGCCACAGGTATCAACAACGAAATTGGCAAGTATCCAGGAAATGCCAACAGCTATGGCATGTGGTTTACACCTCCTGATACTGGTGTCACAGTGGTGTGTATATTTGTCAACGGTGATCGCAGTCAAGGCTACTACATTGGCGTCATACCTGAAGACGGATTAGGCAGTCAGGTGCCAGCTGGCGCTGCTTCCAGCACAAGTTTTACTTTTGATAACAAAAATCAAGAAACTTATTTTGCCACAGCCACTCGCTTGCCGGTGTCTGAAATCAACATCAACAACGAAGCCATCTTTAACAATCCTCGATTTTATGACAGCTCAAAACCTGTGCACAGCTACGTGGCACAAGGACTATTTCAACAAGGCCTGATTGACGATATTGAACGCGGCACTATTACCAGCAGCAGTCAGCGAGAAACTCCCAGTTCAGTGTTTGGTATATCAACTCCGGGCTTGCCTATTTTTCAGGGTGGCATGAAACCCAATGACATACGAAAGAAACTCAGTGAAGGATCAATAAAACCTGCTGATGCTCGAGTAATTGGACGTGTGGGTGGTCACAGTCTTGTGATGGACGACGGTAACCTAGAAGGCGACAACGCCATGATTCGATTGAGGACCACCAAAGGTCATCAGATCACCATGAGTGATACCGGCAATTTTTTCTACATTATTCATGCCAACGGACAAACCTGGTTGGAGTTTGGTGTGGAAGGCACAGTGGATGTGTTTAGTACCAACAGCATCAACTTGAGAACCAATGGTGACATCAACCTGCATGCTGATCGTGATATCAACATGTTTGCTGGCCGCAATCTCAAAATGAAAAGCAAAGAAGCCATGGAAATTGAAAGTGCAACCACTCTTGTGATACAGGCACAGACTGAACTGACCATGTACAGCAAAACCACAATAGGTGTAAAATCAGATGGCACCTTGGCTCTGGACAGCAAAGGTGGCAGCTGGAACGGGGGCCAGAGTCTTACTTACACAGCAGGCTTGATTGATCTCAATGGTTCAGCAGCACCTACAGTAAAAACTCCCAATCCTATTGTCAAGACCAAATTGGATGACACAAAATTCAGTACCAGTAAAGGTTGGCAAAAAGAAATTGCCAACCTGGAAAGTGTTTGCAGCCGTGCGGCCAGTCACGAACCATATCCCTATCACAACCTTGGCGTGGACGTAGAAAAATCATTTGAATCTGGAGCACCAACACCGCCACCGGGTGCAGAACCAGTTCCGGCCGGCGTAGAAATTGTGGCAAAATAACATGGCAATTTTTAGTTTTACACTACCCAATGGCCAACCTTTTGAAGTCAAAGGTCCTCCTGGCCTAAGCCTGGACCAGGCCAAAGCCATATTTGACAAACAGGCCGCCACTGGCAGTTTGGTTGGGCTAAAGCCAGGCATGTCTCTCAGTGCTGCTACACAAGCAGCGCAAGGATTACCAAGTGCACAATCATTATTGAGCCAGGCACAATCCAGTATCACTGGAGCATTGGGAGCAGGAGTGCCAGGAGCCACTGCGGCCATAGGCTCAGTCAGCTCTGCACTAGGAGCTGCAGGAGGAGCAATTAATGGAAGTCTGTCAGGAGTAGCAGCAGGATTAACTGGTGCTGTGGGTGCCGCAGTGTCTGCATCAGGAGCAGCGTCAATCGTAACTGGAGGAGCCGCCACTGCTATCAGTACAATAAATCAAACAATTGCCGGTATTCCGTTGACCAACGAAATTAACATCACTGATTTTGCAAAACAAATACCCGCAGTGACATCAATAGGACCGTTGACAACAGCAGATGTTACCAGCGTAATGGCCCAGGCCAAAAAACTAGTGGATCAAACAGGAACTATTGTAACTGATGCCAAAGGGCTTGGAGAGTTTGGACTTTCTCCAGCACAGTTAGAATCAGCTGGAATATTAAAACCAGGCATGGCTAAATTTGTCACAAACGGAGAATCAACTGTGACAAATCTTCTCAAAAGTCCTGCTGCGTTCACTGGCAAAGACAGCATCAACAGTGCTCAAGACCTTTTGAATAATCTTCCCAAGCAAGGATTAATACAGCAAGACCTAATGAAAAAAGGCCTAGACACACTCAACGCATCCGGTATTCCTGTTGATCTATTGGGACCAGCAGGCGCAGCAGGTGCAGCATTGAACTCAGCAATTGACCCTGCGGCTGCTGCTGCATTTCTTAAAAAAATACCTGGTGTTGATGCTGACCTCGCAGACAAATTCCTTACCAACACAAGAGATGGTGCTTTTGCAGCCGAACTGGTGGAAAAAATTCCAGAACTGTTCAAGGCTGAAATTGTGCCAGTGCCGGCCGCAAACACAGTCGATCGAGACACAGTTGACGCTGCAGTGACCAGAGTACTTGGCAACCCCAAGATACCTGAACCCAACTATGGTCCACCTGCGCCTGATCCAGCTGCAGATAGCTTGGCAACTGAAGAAATAAAACGTCTTTCTGCTGAGCTAACTGATTTGATAGCATCAACAACTCAAGGACTTGACACGTTGAATTCAAATATAGCAGCCCTTGAAACACGGCAAACTATTACTGATGCTCAGTGGGAAGCTCTCAATGCTCAAAGAACAGCATTAGGCACCGCACCATTGATTATTAGACGCCGCGCCGCTCTTACTGAAACATTTAACACTGCATCTATTGAAGTTAAAAATGCATATGCTTTGGTGTTTAGAAGAATACAGTCAGGCATTGAAGAATTAGCAGATAATGCAATTGCGACCAAGAATCGAGTAAACGAATTGGCCAAAAAGAGACAAGGGCCGCCTGACAATCAAGGTTAATAAATAACTATATGGCACAAACATTCATTGGATTTAACACACAGGGTCAGTTCAAAAAATTTACCCTGACCGGATTTGAATTGATCAAGCGTGATCTCTTGAATGGATTCAACATACGCCAAGGACAGTTGCCCGGCAAGCCAGCTTATGGTACTGTGATTTGGGATTTTTTGTTTGAACCCCAACTGGAACTAGTACTACGAGAAATTGAACGAGAAGTGCAGCGTGTGGCCGGCCAAGATCCTCGAATTTTTATCAACAGCACACAAGCATTTCCGTCAGGTAACGGTATTCTGATTCAGATTGAATTAGAAGTGGTGCCCAGCACAGATGCTGAGCGTCTTTCTATATTTTTTGATCTAGAGCAACGCAACGCCACCTATGTATAACTGAGCCGTTTTTAGTCTCGATAAATAAACTACGAGGCTCACAAGAATGGCAACAACCACAAGACAAACAGCAATTTTCGGAGTTGAAGACTGGAAACAGATCTATCAAACCTATCGCGAAGCAGACTTTCAAAGCTATGACTTTGAAACTCTACGCAAAAGTTTCGTGGATTACTTGCGCCTGTACTATCCCGAAACATTCAATGACTACATTGAATCTAGTGAATACATTGCGCTGTTGGATGTGATTGCGTTCATGGGGCAGGCCCTGGCCTTTCGTACTGACCTCAACACACGTGAAAACTACCTGGACACAGCTGAGCGTCGTGACTCAGTGGTGCGCCTGGCTAATTTGGTCAGCTACACTGCCAAACGCAACACAGCAGCGCAGGGCCTACTCAAGGTATTTTCTGTGACCACAACAGAAAATGTCGTGGACTATCAAGGGGTTAATCTTTCCAACTTCACAGTAAACTGGGCTGATCCCACCAACCCCGACTGGCAAGAACAATTTACTGCTATTCTCAATGCTAGTCTTGTGGATTCACAGCGTGTGGGACGCCCTGGAAACCGCAACACTATTTTGGGTGTACGCACTGACGAATATGCCATAAACCTGGTGCCAGGATTTTTGCCAGTCGTGCCTTACACAGCCACAGTAGACGGCGTGAACATGCCATTTGAAGCACTGACTTCAACTTCTGTGGGTGAAGATTATCTGTACGAACCAGCCCCGCAGGCCAATCAACCTTTCAACATCTTGTTTCGCAATGACAGCCTGGGTTTTCAAAGTGCCAACACAGGATACTTTTTTATGTTCAAGCAAGGCGTGTTGCAAAACCAGGACTTTAACTTGGCCGAGCGCATCAGCAACCGCACAGTCAACATCAACATTGAAGGCGTCAACAATGAAGACTACTGGTTGTTTCAATTGGACACAGTGGGCAACATCAATCGCGAATGGGCTTATTCTGAAAACATTTATTCTGCAGCAGCTGAACAGTTGGGAACAACTTTAAGACCCATTTATACTTTAAATTCAAGAACCAATGATCAGATCACCATGGTGTTTGGTGACGGCGTGTTTTCTGAAATCCCTGTGGGCACATTCCGTGCGTATGTTCGCGCAAGCAATGGTCTACAATACATCATCAACCCTGAAGAAATGCAGGCAGTGACCATACCTATCAGTTACATCAGTCGTGAAGGCAACTTGGAGACCTTGACGTTTACCTGTGGTATTACACAGCCAGTGAGTAATAGTCAGGCACGTGAAAGTATTGATGCCATCAAACAACGTGCTCCTGCACAATACTATACTCAAAACCGCATGGTCAACGGCGAAGACTACAACCTGTTTCCTTACACTCAGTACAGCAGTATCTTGAAAAGCAAGGCCTTGAACCGTGCAAGCATTGGTACCAGTCGATATCTTGACCTTGTGGACAACACAGGCAAGTACAGTTCTACCAACACATTTGGCAGTGACGGTGCGCTGTGGAGACAAACAGTGTTGCCCACAATCTTGTTTAGTTGGGTCAACCGTAATGAAATTGCTGATGCGATTACCAATCAAGTTCAACCACAAGTTGGCGAAAGCACAATGCAGCAGTTTTACTATGCAAACTTTCCACGGCAATTAGTCAACACAGGATCAACTCTGGGCAGCACCTGGCAGCAGAGCACGACCCTGGCCAATGAAACCACTGGATACTTTAAAAATGCTGCAGGACAACCAATACCCGTGGGCTCAACTACCAGCACAGTTTTTAAATATGTTGTGACCGGAGCACTGGTCAAATTTGTTGCTCCTCCAGGACAATATTTTGATGCCAACAATCGATTGCAAACTGGTGTGCCAGGTCGCGTAAATGAACGAACCACAATTTGGGCAAGCCCTCAACAGGTCATTGGTGATGGCTACAACGGAGGCATAGGCAATCTTTCATCAGGTGCTGGACCAGTAACCATCAACAACTTTGTGCCCACAGGTGCAATTGTAGACACTGTTATACCGTTATTCGTGACAGATCTGCCACTGAGTCTTGAACAGGCCATGGCTGAACAAATTTTATTGTATCGTAACTTTGGTATTGGCTACGACAACAACGGTGATATCACAGGTACACCTTACACATGGTACCTGATTACCAGTACCAACTTAGATCAAGATGCTGAGTTCAGTTTGACTAACGCAGGATCCACTGCTGGCACCAATTCAGACGCCAGTTGGATGGTTCAGTTTGTGACACAAAATCAAAACTACACAATCAGTTTCCGAGGACTCGCTTACAATTTTGGTAGTGTGTTGCAAACACGATTCTTCTTTTTTGATGACCAACAGATCTATGACAGCCGAACCGGCACAGTGATCAAAGACTTTGTGAACGTGCTGGCAGTGAATACACAACCAGATGATACAGAAAGCTTGCCTGGTGATATCCCAATGACCATTACTGGCCAGCCTGTAGAAAGCGATGGCTATGTAGATGACTTCCAGGTCCTGGTAGGATTCCGCGATTCAGACAATGATGGTGTGCCTGATGATCCTGATTTCTTTGATGAAATTGTTGCTCCCGAGATCAACCCTACACAAAAATTGGTATTCTTCCAACTAACAGTAGACTTTGACAATCTACAGAGATATCTCTTGGTCGAGTCTGGTCGAGTCAACAGCGACTATGCAAGCTTAGACGACCTTGAACTGGTCAAAGATGAATGGAGCCCCGGTCAAGTTTTTTATGCGTATGACCAGGCAGCATTCTACGAACTCAGCATCAGTGCCACAGGTGTAAGAACACTAGTAGCCGTAACAGGCTGGATTGCTAGAACAGGTCGGCAAGATCTGTACTATCAGTATCGTCACAACAGTCCTCTCAGCAGTAGAATTGACCCTGGAACAACCAACATCATTGACTTGTATGTGGTAACACAGGCTTATTATACTGCATATCAAAACTGGTTGCGTGACACAACAGGTACTGTACTTCAGCCTGCTGTGCCATCAATTGATGAACTTAGCACAGCGTATCAGGGTCTGCAAGACTACAAAATGTTGAGTGACAACATTATTTTGAATTCAGTGATATTCAAACCATTGTTTGGAGCCAAAGCGGCACCCGAACTACGAGCCACCATCAAAGTAATTCGTGCCAGCAACTCCACTGCTAGTTTTAGTGAAATCAAGAGTTCAGTAGTGGCAGTCATGAACGATTACTTTTCAATTGACAAATGGAACTTTGGTGACACTTTCTACTTCTCAGAACTTGCAGCATATTTGCACCGAGAACTAGGCAGCATAATTAGTAGTGTGGTGCTTGTTCCTTTAAATCCTCAAAAAAGTTTTGGCGACTTATACGAAATTCGTAGCACCCCAAGCGAAATTTTTGCCAATGGTGCCACCATTGACAATATTGATGTAATCACTGCTCTTACTCAAAGCAATATTCGAAGTCAGACATCGGTCAGCGGACTTAATCCAACAGTTGGAGCAGGATATACCAACGGTAGTGGAACGTCGAGCAGCAGTGGATCGTCAGGTGGCGGCGGATCGTCAGGTGGCGGCGGATCGTCAGGTGGCGGCGGGTACAGCGGTGGCGGCGGGTACAGCGGTGGCGGCGGAGGATCATATTAATGGCAACAGTACGTAGTGTTGACTTTTTACCTGAGATTTTTCAAACTGATGCCAACAAGCAGTTTCTTGCAGCCACCCTAGACCAGCTGATACAAGAACCACAATTTAAAAAGACTCAAGGCTTTATTGGACGCAGCGTGGGTCCTGGGGTCAACCCCAATGACCGATATGTGGTTGAGCCCAACAAGACTCGAGCAGACTATCAGCTAGAGCCTGGTGTGATCAGCCTCAAACCGGACACCGACCAAGTGCGTGATGCAATCACATATCCAGGCATGAACGACGCTGTGGGATATCAAGGTGGTGATGCAGGCCGCCCAGATCAACTGTATTCTAGTGAGTATTATAGTTGGGATCCTTTTGTGGATTTTGATCCGTTTGTGAACTTCAGTCAGTACTTCTGGTTGCCCGCTGGCCCAGCAGTGGTTGATGTTGCTGCTGCAGGCATACCCACACAGGCCAATTTCCCAGTCACACGAGCCAATGGTGTTTATACCTTTGGTGGAATCTCTGGTGAAAATCCTGTGATTGAACTGGTTCGCGGCGGCAGTTACAGTTTCCAAGTTGCACAAAACAACAAAGAAACTGTGAATTACCGAGTGCGTAATTTGCAAAATTCGGCCTACTCCATTGACGCACAAACCAATCCTACATTGACTTTGGCTCGAGGCAACACCTATGTGTTTAACCTGAATCTAACCGGTGCATTCCCATTCTGGATCAAAACAGTTCCTGTCACTGGTCGAGGTGATGCTTACAACTCTGGAGTAACACGCAATGGATCCAACTCAGGCCTGGTAACTTTTGTTGTGCCTCAAGATGCACCCAACACCTTGTACTACGCAGCAGAAAATGAAATCAACATGCAAGGTCAACTCAACATTGTTGACAGTGTGCCAGGAACAGGCCCAGGATTTTGGATTCAGGCTGCGCCAGGAATCAGTGGAGTGCTACCAGCCACTCCCAACATTAGTTCAAGAGATGTACTTGGTGTTAGCGACAACGGTCAAGACCTTGGCATTGTGGTTTTTAATGTGCCTTACAAGACTGCACAAAATTTCTACTACAATTTACCTAGTATTAACAACGTTGACTTGATCACTGATTTAAAGTTTGATCAAATAAACAATATTTCTGTTGATGAATTCATAGCTCAATACGGTGGTATTGATGGTATTACTAATCTCAATGGTCGTACTCTAATATTCACTAATCCTGTCACTGATGCAGAAACAGGTGGCTGGCAGAGAACCACCTTGTTTGATCCATTAGAATCAGGGTCCGCCAACAACGGACTTCCAGGCAGTTATGATTCTATCGAGTATGATCAGACAACTGTGATTCCACCCGAAGATCGATATCAGCTATGGCAAATCAATTATATTAATAATGCAGGCACCAACTATATTTCTTGTAGCCGTATTCAGACCATTGATCCTTTGACCAAATTCACAATCCGTTACGGTACTGAATACAGCAGCACTCGGTGGTACAAGGATTCTACTGGATTGTTCGAGCGCATTCCATTGTTGACCGCTGTACAAGATACACTATACTATCAGGACGGAACAGATCCAGAAATTTTTGGACAAATTAAACTTATTGATCAAACAGCTGATCAAACTCTGTTGATTGATCAGATCATTGGAGCAAGTTCTTACACCAGTCCCAATGGTGTGGCTTTTACCAATGGTCTTAAAGTTCGATTTACTGGTGCAGTAGAACCAGCAGAGTTTGGCTCAGGACCCGGATTGCTAACATACAGTTCCACAGAATCAGGAACCAATTACATTACATCTTTAGAAGTAAATGAATTGTATGTTGGTCAACAAATTGTATTCTCTACACCTACCCTAGGTGGCCTTGTGGCAGGACAGACATACTATGTGAGATCTTTTGCAGCCAATGGCCAAAAGTTCACAGTGTCCGACACCCTAGGAGGATCCGCAGTTGCTCTAGCATCAGGTCAAGGGGTAGGGGTCAATCAGGCCATCACTGTCAGCAACAGAGAATACTATGTTGCTGGTGTAGGTAGCGGGCCGGGCATAAGACAGCGTGTGGGGTTCATAAACGGTCAGGCATACTTTGGTGCATTCCACGTGCACCAA
>Ga0181351_1000215_pt1 | contig 15675 bp, 15 predicted proteins | sample Su13VDMM15SD_FD_170485 | JGI IMG/M metagenome (GOLD analysis project Ga0181351, IMG submission 170485) | Freshwater viral communities from Lake Michigan, USA - Su13.VD.MM15.S.D | ecosystem: Environmental > Aquatic > Freshwater > Lake | place: USA: Michigan | collected 2013-07-16 | reverse complement strand
TTTGATAATATCTGTTAATCTACCTGTTGCCATTTCCTATCTTCTTTGGTTAGCAGCTTTAATTTTCTCATTTTCTTCTTCAAGATATCGTATTAGCATATTCACATAGATATCTTTTTCCCAAGGAATCATATTCTCCAACTCTGTCAAACTATACTTGTGATGTTGTATCAAAGCAAAGTTGGTTGTATAATGATTCGCAAGGGTGTCATAACGAAATATTAGCCGAAAAAATTTTGTATGCCTTCTACTTCAATCTTTTCTTCATAATTACATTTACCACATTTAAAATCTAAAGTCTTTCTCATCTTTGGCATAGTATCAAAAAATTGTTTGATGTTTTCCAAATCCTTGGATTGTAAGGTTTCTAGAAAGTCAACCAACTCTTCTTTTGTGCTATCTTTAGCATAATACATTTTTTCAGTATCATAAATGTAATCAATACAACTAGCAATCATATTAATCACAGAATCAATATCTTCACCACTAACTGAATCTGTAATAACATTCATTTTTGGATACTTCATAACCATACCAAGTTTACTGTTGATTTCAATCTTATTAGAGTGTTTAACATCAACTTCTGGTACAACGGTCAATACATTTAATTCGATACCAACTTGATTACCACACTTGTGTTCTCTTCCATCTTCTTCGACAATATTATTATTACACTTATAATTTAAGGTAACAATTTCGCCGATGGATCTGGCTCTTAAATTTAAAAACAATAATTCAATATCAAATAATGGTAATGAATCAAGGTCAATATCATCAAGTACACAGTTATTCAAAACTTGTTTGATTGTTGTAATGGTTGATTGTGGATCATCCGATTCACCTGTTATAAGAAATAGTTTTTCTTCTTTAACGGTGAACGGTCTAAACTTTACTTTTTTGCCTGTAGAAAATAGTTTCACATCAAAAATAGGTACGTCAATTTTAGGTAGCATTATAACCTCATTTGGTAAAAAATATTAATAAAAAATCAAGGTTCACTTGGATTGAAATTAGGTGGGAAACTAGGAGAAGTTACACCTTGTTGTTTAATGTATGTATCAGACAATTCGCTATCTGGAACTATTTCATATGTCTGATACAAAAAACTTACAGACATTCTTTGAAATGCATCATCAGCCCAAGATAATTGTTGCGGTGCTATGCTTGTTGGAAAAGCATCTATTAGTTTAACTTTATAAATTTCTCTTTCGAAACTAGAATCACTTGAATATTGTGCAACCTCAATACGACTTAAATAACCCGAATCATTACCTTTTGGAAATCTAACATTATTCGTAGATGGTGAAATAATAGAATTCATCCACAAATCAAAAAATAATTTTTCTTTATGAGAATTTGTGTTAATAAATGTTAAAGTTATATTTTGATATGTTGCTAAATAAGGAACATGATATACTGGACCATAAATTTTAACGGATTCTGTCGCAAATGATTTTCCTGGCATTTCAGCAGCTTCACATAACAAAGATAATGGCTCAATATAATCAGCTAATTTATTAACGGTTAAACGAGAAAAAATTGGCGGTGGTAAAATCTTAACAAGAAATAGGCTGCTCTTAGCCGGACCACGACTACCTTTTATTTCTGATAAAAACTTATTTGGAGAGAACAGATTAGACATTATACTTGGTTCCTAGAGTCTGAATAAACTTTGCTTGATGATGCCTTTTGAAAATTCTCCAATGGCAACAATGCTGCAATATCCCATTCATCAGCTGTTATTTCCAGAAAACGACTTTCTACATGGGTGAATAGGTATCGTTTAATGCATGGTGTTGCTTGGTATATAGCACCAGTGCTTCTTAAAAGGTCATAACTCAAACGCAATTTGGTACTAGCATCATATTTGGAATTGTTTGCAAATTCACTTAATTCATCTAAAAGAAGTATACGTTGCTTTGGGTGAATGTAGTGCAGATTCAACCCTAAAAAGCCGTCTCGGTATTGTTCTATTGGGATTACCAATGGGAACCTATCGTAATATGGCAACGTCTCCTTCATCTTTGGATCATAATAAAAAAAGTACATACGACCTATGATAGTCGAGTCTCTTGATCGTGCCTTGTCTCTTAGTATTGATTGGCGAGATGGTTTTAAATCATTGATCTTAGCCCTTAACCAGGCTCTTGCCTGATTTGTTCTAGGTTGCAACCCTGCCTTAGCAAGTTGCTCATTAATTCTTTGTAATAGGTATGCCATGGTCTATTTATATGTGGTAATCATTATATTATTGCTAACATTGCCTAATGAAATACTGTTTATGAAGCATAAGTATTGGTGTCCCTTTTTCAAGTTTAGATACCAAGATGCTTCTCAGTTAGTACTAAAAACTTCCATCCATGTTCCTGACAGAAGATATCCGCTGCTCTCCATTTCTCCTGATTGACAGCATACGTTGCAGCTTCTTGTAGATACCGCTTTGTTTTCTTTTTTTGAGTTGGCATCTTAGTCTGTGCATCTGGCTTAATCTCAATTACATAAGTCATCACCAATCCATCTTTTTGTCTCATCTTGGCAATAAAGTCAGGGAAGTATCTGTGCATTCTATTGTCCACAGGACTTCTATAGGGAATGACCAGCTCTTCTGAGTTCCACCAGATAACTTTTGGATGCTCATCTAACCACTTCATCACTTTCAATTCCCATGATGAACGATAGATGATATTGGTGGAATCACCATTATATTTGCTAGGATGCTTTGGTTTGAAGAATCCTTTGGAAGTTTTGCCGAATGTCATATAAATATATAGATACCATTTTAAACACGATAGGTCAAAGATGCCTTTCTTCCAAGAATTAGAAATTATTAGAAACGATGTGAATTCCAGAAATACTAATGGACGTTTCAACAGTTCAGACAATGGCCGCACGACCGGTAATAGTCCATATAATGTCAACACTTTACAGTTTCCTTTAGATATTGGTGCTGCTGATAAAGGACATTATTTAATGTTTAATGTCAACGCACAACAGAAAACACAATTCTCAACGGAATTTACAGGAGAAAATCCTACTATTGTTAAAAATATGGAACTTTTGCAAAATCGCAGGGGTGGTTCAACAAATCTAATTAATGAAAATTTAACCAAATTTGCTGGAGAAGCAATTAGTTCAGTTGCCGCTCCAGCAACAAAAGTTATAACAAAATTAACACCTGGTATAAGTGACGAGTTTGGCACTCAACTAACCAACGGTGTTAAAGCTTTTGGCACTCAATTAGGAAACGTGAAGTCTAGTGAATTTTTAAGAACCATAAAACGAACAACTGATACTGTTGTTTTGTATATGCCTGATAAAATAACTTACAGTAATGCACAAAACTATGGTGAAATTGCTTTAGGTGGAGAAGTTAAGTCTTTAGCTGGTTTTTCAGCTGCCGCAACAGCTGCGGAAAAAGATGCAACAAATTTGGCAACATTTGTTGGTTTTTTAGGCGCTGAAGTTTCTCCTGTATCGAATAAAGAATTGAATGCATTAGCTACAGCGGTAACACAAGTTGTTAAAAATCCAATGTTGGAAGTAATGTATAAAGGTGTTTCACTTAGAAAGTTTAACTTTTCATTTTCTCTTTGGCCAAGGTCAGAACAAGAAGCTATTGAGGTACAGAAAATAATTGAGTTGTTAAGATTTCATCAAGCTCCAGAAATTAAACAAAATACAGGTGGATTTTTTCTAATACCACCGTCAGAATTTGATATATCATTTATGTATAATGGAAAAACAAATCCAAATATGGATGCAATCTCAACTTGTGTGTTGACGAATGTTTCAGTTGACTATACACCAAAGGGATTCCATGCGTTTGAATCTATAGGATCAATTGATACTCCTGAAATAGGTAAAACCGGTATGCCTGTTGGTATAAATTTATCCCTATCATTTATGGAAACACAAATCATTACAAAAGAATATTATAGAAATGATAGTGGTACTCAATCTATTAATCAACGTAGATAATAAAATATATGGCAAACTATTTCTATAACTTTCCAACAACATACTACATCAATACTGATGACAACACCGATTTAGATGTTGTCACCGATATCACTAAGCGTATTGGATTTGAAGAAGAATTCAAAAAGAATTCAGCTGCATATTTCAAAATTGTTGTTACAGACGATGATGCTCCTGAAATCTTAGCGCATAAATTTTATGATGATGTTGAAAAACATTGGATTATTTTGATGATGAATGATATCATCGACCCACAATTTGATTGGCCAATGAAAGAACCGGATTTATATAAGTTTATTGAAAGTAAATATGCCAATAACGCTTCACCAGGACAAACTGGAACCGATTGGTCTCAATCCAACATTCAATCATATTTTAAGATTGAAACAAAAACCATTGTACAGACTGGCCAAATTACAATAGAGAAAATTACTATTGATGCCAATACATATGCCAATGTTGCAGTTACTAGTGCATCGTATACATTAAACGATGGTTATCAATTAAGCATAGATGTTACAAAAGAAACTCAATCTTATTTTGATTATGAAGTTGAGGCTAACGATGAAAAAAGAAACATCATCATACTTAGACCAGAGTTTGTTGGAATTGCAATTAATGAATTAAAAACCGTATTTACTATGAGTCAATAAGTATGCAGTTAAGTCAATTTGAAGTACAGTCGATGGCCATCATTTCACCGAATAAGAATATCTCGGTAGATGTTAGTGCAATTTACGAAGAGTTGAATATTTACGATAGTGTACTATTCAATACAATCTCAGGCAACATTTTTATTGCTGATGCTATTGGTTCATTGAAAGGTTTTGATTTTGATGGGTCTGAATATTTAAGTATTCAACTTTCAAAAGAAGGTGAGTTATTTCCATATAGTGGAACATTTAAGATTTATAGCCAAGGTGACAAGAAGATGCTTTCTTTGGGAAGCACAAGATATCGTTTGAATTTTATTTCATCTGAGTATGTTGAATCTATAAAAACAAAGGTTGTACAATATTATTCAGATACTTATTCCAATATTTCAAAACGTATTTTAAAAGATTATTTGAATGTGCCAGCAACAAAGTTAAGAGGTGTAATTGAACCTTCTCAAGGCATTAGAAATGTTACTATACCTACATTAGAACCATTAGAAGCTATAACATGGTGTTCAAAGAGAGCTTTGGATACAAACGATAAACCAACATTTTTATTTTTCGAGAATACAGATGGCTACAATTTTACTTCAATATCAAATATATTTAAACAAACGCCGCTCGCAAACATTAACTTTTCACCAAAAAATGTGATTGATAATTTTGGTAGTGATTTCTTAGGTGTAAGAGATTATGAAATTATTGACCAATATGATTTTGTTGAAAGTGTTAAATCAGGTGTATATGCAAAAACCTACAGAGGTTATGATATTGCCCGTAGAACATTCGTAGAAATACAGAGTGATAGTTTTAAGGATCAAGTAGGTATTACTGCTGCTAATCCAAATAAAAACAAAACTCCAGAAGGTATGAATTTAGATAAATCTTTTTATTCTCAAATCGTTTCTTATTTTTACAATTCAAAACCAAAAAATAATCAAGAAAGGCCTGAGAAGTGGTTGCTACAGAGAGAGTCTATTCTAAGAAACTTATTTGCAAAGAAAGTTAGAATTGAAATGTCTGGTAACTATACGTTTACTTCTGGCAAACTATTGAATGTTTTTATGCCAAAGTTTTCTGTGATTACTGATAATGATAGAGATTATGGCCTAGATAAAAATTTGTATGGTAAGTATCTGATTGTATCAACAAGACATAAGATGACTGCACAGGGTAGAACTCACACAACAGTAATGGATTTAGTTACAGATTCAACAAATTGAGAATAATATGTTATTGACACAAGGATATTTTGGAATAGGTATTGTTGAAGATAGTATTGACCCTGAAGGGTTGGGTCGTGTGCGTGTACGAATCTTTGACATTCATGGTAATGATAAACTAAAGATTCCGACATATACATTACCGTGGGCTAATGTATTACACGCTGCGAATTACAGTAGCCATTTTGAACGAATAAAAGAAAACACATGGGTTTTTGTTACGACCTTAGATGGTCAAAATGCACAGGAAATTGTGGTACTTGGTACATTCCCTGGCATAATTCCACCAAATCCATAATATAGGAAATTTTAATGGCAACAAGAATTACTGATGCTGAAGCCGCACAACTATTAGGATATCCAAAACCATTTGACCCTAATGATCCTAAAGGCACGCCTCGTGAATTGTTAATCAATCTCAATACAGCAATTAGACCAACCTTGAAACAGGGTTTAGAAGATCAACAAGCTGGTGAGATAACGATACCTCGATTAGCTCGTGGCGTATTGACAGGAACTCTTGTTGGTGATTTGAACAACCAACTAGACCACAGCTGTGATTTTATTTTAGAATCTAGAAAAAATCTAAAATTGAGAGAGTTTATTGCTGCTATAGCATCATCAATTAAAGCTGGTATTGTAGCGCTCTCAACGGCATTAGGTCTTGAACCAACAGGAACTTTAGCAAGAGCAATTGCTTTTTTAAGGAAAATGACCTCTTATTTGAAATATATTAAGAAAAATTTTATAGATCCAATTATAGAATTTCAAAAATATGTTTTATTGTATATTGCAGAAATCAAACGATTGATTGAGTTTATTAACAATTTACCAGCAAAAATAAAAGCATTACTTCAAAATTGTTTAAAGCAACTAATTCGTTTGCTTAATAGTATTTTTACCGATATTGTTTCTGATGCTATAGGTGGTGATGATGGTATTGGTGCAGCTATATCATCGGCACAAGAATTAGCGGCGCAGGCTACAGAAACCTTTAATGGTGTTCAAACTATTATTAAAACAGGATCAACTATAATTGATGAAGTTAAAAGTATAGATTTAAATATAAAAACTCCAGATTTTTCAGATATATTACCTTCAAAGGAATCTATTGAAGCTTATATTAAAACTGTGCCAAATTCTGTAGCTGTACAATTAGCAAATCCTCCACCACAACAACAAAGGAGTTCTCCTTAATTATGGCAACAATAGAATCAGAATTCGTTGGTGAAAACAATCAATGGACGGAGCCAGAATCAACTGTCGGCGTTTTTCCGTATAATAATGTAACGCAAACTGAATCTGGTCATTCTTTGCAATTTGATGATACACCAGAAAAAGAACGAATCAGATTACAACATCGTGTTGGCACTTTTATTGATATGCATCCAAATGGTGATGAGGTGCATAAAGTTTTTGGTGATGGTTATGAAATTACCATCAAAAATAAAAATGTGTTAATTAAAGGTGTGTGTAATATTATAGTTGATAGTGATTGTAATATGAAAGTTGGTGGAGATTACAACCTTGTTGTAGATGGAGATTTTAATTTAACAACAAAAGGTAATTATACAGTAGGTGTTAAAAAAGATATAAAAATATCATCAGATGAAGATATTAAATTATCATCTTCTAACCCCACTGGTTCTGTTCTACTAGATGGTGGAGGTTCAGGTGGCGAACTTATATTCAATTCAAATATAAGAGTTGACGGTGATCTCACAGCATTTAATTTGTTTGCACAAGATTTAACTGGATTGAGCGGTAGAGTTGATGCAGCTGGTGGTGTTTCTGCTGGTTTATTGGGGTTTACTACTAGTGGTGGTGTATCAGTAGGAATGCCAGTTGGTGCAACTGTTCCTGGTACTGTTTTAGCATCCGTTAATGTGACTGCACCTACTGCTGCTTTTGCTTTAGCAGAAATTGGAAAAGCTTCTTGTGGTATAATGGATGCGGTGTTGATGGTAGATATTATTACATCAGCCATTTATAATTCACACATACATACTTCACCTAAAGGACCGACAAGTCCACCTTTGATGAGATTTATTGGAGTTTAAATTATGCCTACAACTAATAATGCTACTGGAGTTTACGCCACATTGGGTTATAATTTTAATGACCCTAATAGTGATGTGAAAGAATTATCAGCAAACACACTTGCACATCTGAATTCTATGCCATCATTTATCACGACATGGCAGGCACAAGATATTGCAAATAACACAGTTAATGGATACTATAAAAATCCTGTTGCTAATGATGCAACAACAATTAAAACTACGGCTAATTCTATTATCACAATATATAATACAGCCAATACTGTTCCAGGCCTTGAGACAATTTATGCTCTTGCACAAAGTTTAAATAATACAGCTAATACTTTTATATTGCACACAAACAGATTATCTGGTGTAGTTCCGTTTGTTGGCCAAGACTCTGAATATCCATACTATGATACAGCTGTACCTTTGGGTAAAACAGCCTTGTACATTACCAATCAAACGGATGGAATAACAAATACATCACCAATACTTGGTAATTTTACCAGTATTCTAGTTGGTCCACAAATTAGTGCAAATGCAAATCTTGTGTTTCCTTATGTTGCAACAATCAATAATAGTATTACGACAACAACAACTACAGATCCAAATGGTAATGTAACTGTAGTATCAACCACAAATTTAACAGCCGGGCAGATTACAACAATCCAAACAGGACTTTCCACAGCCAATACATCGCTTGGAACAAGAATGGATCATGATTTTATATTCTTTACGAATCTAAAGAACTTTGTAGATAGTTATAATGCTACTAAAAAATTCGTGAATATGGGTGAAACGGAATCGTATTTGGTCAATGAATTTATTGGTACGGACAAATTATTGTCAAGAATCAACTCATAAATAGAACATGGCATCCTCAATAATCAATAGGCAATACAGCGACCTGGACTTGAATTTCAATATTCATCCAGTTAAGAAAGATATTAACATCTGGACTAACGAGCAGGCTGTCATTCATTCTGTTCGGAACTTGTTGGTTACAAATCATTATGAGCGTCCATTTCAACCAGATTTAGGTTCCAATATTCGTAGACTTTTATTTGAACCACTTGATAATATCACGGCATCAAATTTAGATAGAGAAATTAGGCAGACTATTAAAAACTTTGAACCTAGAGTTAAAGTATTAGCCTTGGATATCACACCTAATGAAGAACAAAACGCCTTTGGTGTATACTTACAGTTTGATATTATCAACAGAACAGAACCAATAACAATAAGATTTTTGCTGCAACGGATAAGATAAAATGGCAAACCGTTTACGAGTTACCGAACTTGATTTTGACCAAATCAAAACAAATTTAAAATCATTTTTAAAGCAACAAACCAAATTTCAAGACTATGATTTTGAAGGCGCTGGTTTAAACATCCTACTTGATGTTTTAGCCTACAACACCCATTACAATGCATATTACTTGAATATGGTTGCCAATGAGTCGTTCTTAGATACCGCTATTCTAAGAGATTCGGTTGTGTCTCATGCTAAGATGTTGAATTATACACCGTTTTCATACACAGCACCGGTTGCTATTATCAATGTAACAATTGAAACTGGATCATCAACACCCGATTCTGTTACTATTCCGAAAGGCTATACATTTCAATCTGATGTGATTGATGGTACATCCTACACCTTCACAACACTTAATGAATACACAGTAACAAAATCTGGTACAGCTTTCTATTTTGAAAATATAGAAATTTATGAAGGTCAATTGGTAATCTTTAATTACTCCTATACCGAGATCGACAATCCAAAATCTATATTCACAATTAATGATGCTACTGTAGATACTGCATCAATATATGTTTCAGTTAGACCAAATTCAGGTAACACACAAACATCAATTTATTCTAAAGTTACTGATGTGCTGGATATTACAGCATCTAGTGAAGTTTTCTTTCTACAAGAAGGTAGAAATGGAAACTATGAAATTTATTTTGGTGATGATGTTGTTGGTAAAAAACTACCAGATGGTGCCATCGTATCAATTCAATACCTAAGAACAAAGGGTGATTTGGCAAACAAAGCTGCATCATTTATTGGCACACAAAATATTGGAATATATTCTACTCTAACAATTGATACTGTCTCTGTTGCCGCTGGCGGTTCAACAAATGAATCTGTTGACTCAATCAAATATTCAGCTGCAGCACAATATGCAACACAAAATAGATTAGTAACAGTCAAAGATTACGAAGCATACATTAAGAGTAATTATCCAAGTATTGATAGTTTATCTGTTTGGGGTGGTGAAGATGAAATACCTAAAGTTTTTGGTAAAGTTTATATTTCATTGAAACCAAAAGATGGTTATTATATTTCAGAAACAGAAAAACAAAGAATCATTGATGAGATTATTAATCCAAAGGCTATTGTTTCTGTTCAGGCTGAAATTCGTGACACGCAATACTTATTTCTAATTATTCAAAGTCTTGTGCAATATGATGCAAGAAAAACTTCATCAGATGAGCAAACACTCAAAAACTCAATTAAACAAGCAATCATAAATTACAAAACAACATATTTGGATAAGTTCAATTCAACATTTATCCAATCAAAGCTGCAAGATTCTATTGACAATGTTGAAATTAATGCCATTGTTGGTTCAGAGACGATTGTTCGTTTACAAAGAAGGTTTACTCCAAAACTAAATGAATCTGCAAGTTATGAAATTAAATATAATGTGCCATTGCACCGTGGAACACTAACAAATAGGTTAACATCGACCGCATTTACCATCAACGACACGATAGGCACACCAAGAAATGCATTGTTTGAAGAAGCACCACAATCATACACCGGTGTTTCTGAAATTCAAATTACAAATCCTGGTTCTGGTTTTGTAATTGCTCCAACTATCACAATAAGTGGTGATGGTACTGGTGCGACTGCTGAGGCCATTATTGTTAATGGCAGAATTCAAACCATCAATATGACAAATCGTGGTGCTGATTATACCAGAGCTATTATAACTATATCAGGTGGTAGTGGTTATGGTGCAGAGGCTGTTGCTGTTATTGATGGTAGAACAGGAACATTAAGAACAATTTATTACGACACATTAGCGCAGAGACAAATTATTAATTCTAATGCCGGTACAATTGATTATGATAACGGTATCATTACTATTAGTGACATTAGATTCATTTCGGTTGATTCTATAGACGGATTAATTAGAATGAATATTGAGGCTGAAAAAGGTATCATTCAGTCAACAAGAGACACGGTTATCACGATTGATGTTGATGATCCAACTTCTATTTTAACAACACTAGAAAAAAAGAATAACACTTAATGGCTGACCAAAAAACTTCTCTGCTGATTAGTAATCAGTTACCGGAGTTTGTTCGTGAAGAACATCCTAATTTTATTGCTTTCCTTGAGGCATATTATGAATTTTTGGAACAGGCACAAGGAACACAATTAAATGACTTGGTAACAAAGTCAAAAGACCTTCGTTATATTACTGATGTTGATACCTCAATTGATGATTTTCACGATAACTTTTTCTCAACATATGCGGATTTGTTTCCACAGGATGTTCAAGTTGACAGAGCCATTTTACTTAAGCACGTTCTGCCACTTTACTTAGCAAAAGGCAATGAGAAATCATTTAAGTTATTGTTCAGACTTCTTTACGATGAAGAACTAGAAATATTACAACCAAAGACAAACATCCTTAGAGCCTCTGATGGTAAATGGTTGATTGAAAATGCATTTAAGATTTCACAAACAGTTTATAGTGTATATACCGGTAATGCAACAAACAAAACATTTAAATTAGCACAATTAGTTGCATCTGATGAAATTACAGTCTATATTAATGGTGTTGTTCAAACATCTGGATACAATGTTCGCCGTGAGTCAAGAAAATTAATATTTAATAATGCACCTGCAAATGGTGCTAGCATTGAAGTTTTGTATGCATCTTTTAATTTTGATTTATTAAAAAATAGAAAAATAACCGGAGTAACTTCTGGTGCAACAGCTATCGTTGAAAGAACATCACAGAAAACAAGTGACGCTGTACCAACATTTGAATTATACATTAATAACAAAACATTAACTGGATCATTTGATGGTGGTGAAAATGCTTTATTAGATATTATTGATCCGGATGATGATTCATTGATATCAATTAAAGTTTTGGGTTTATCTAACTTAAGCACCATATACATTATTGATGGCGGATCAAGTTATAATGTTGGTGATCCAGTTATCATAACAGGTGGATCATCAACAACATCAGCTGAAGCAATCATAACTGAAGTGTTTTCGGGTGTTATTAATAAGATTGATGTACTACAGGGTGGCGCAGGTTTCAAAGTAGGTTCGAATGTTAACGTAGTTGGCCTTGCAGCTAATTCTGCACTAACATTAGCTATTGATAATATTGATGTATCTGGCCAAAATACCGCAAATACATTTACTGTTAACACGGATAGAATTTCTGATTTTGCAAGTATTAATATTTCAAATTCAGATTATGGTTTTAGTTCGACTGTTGTACCAGGTGGTGAAAATGCTAATACAAAATTGATTGATGCTTTTAGTTTTAGCACAATAACTAGTATTGGTGCTATTACTAACGTAGCAATTCTTTTTGCTAATACCGCATTTGCAACTGTACCAACACTTGATGCTGACTCTGCACAATATCTTGCAAACAGTACGACCCACTTTATTGTAAGTTCTAGGTCTTTAGGTAGAATTCTAATTAATAACGGTGGTAGTAATTATCAAGTTGGTGATGAGTTACTATTTTCAAATAAAACAATGTCTTTCGGTATTGGTGCTGCGGCCGCTGTTACTGGTGTATCCTCAACTGGTGCAATTACAAAAGTTGAATTTCAACCATCAAGGATTGTGGGAACAGCTAACACATTTAATACAACTAATGTTACCGTCATTGGAACAAATACAAAATTTCAAGAAGATTTGCGTGTTGGTGATTTGATTATGATTAATAATCAGTCGAGATATATTAATGCCATTTCATCGAATACATCATTAAATGTTAATGTTAACTTCACACACGCCACAACAAATAAAAACATTGGTGTTCATGGAAAACATTTAATCGGCGGACAGAATTTTTCTAATGATAAATTGCCAACAATAACAGTATCATCAACATCAGGTGCAAATGCCAACCTCTCTATTATAGCATTGATGGGTGATGGTGAAAATTTATACGGTTCTGCCGACCAGGCTTTGGGTGCAATTCTAAAAATTCGTATACTTAATCCTGGTGCCGGATATGAATTTCCTCCACAGATTGATTTAACTGGTTCTGGAGACGGAACAGCTACTGCAAATGCTGAAGTTGAATCAAGTTATGTAACATTCCCCGGTCGTTGGACAACTTCAGATAGTATCTTATCAGCATCAGAGCGAGTTGTTCAAGGTCGTGAATATTATGTTGACTATGCATATGTTCTATCATCGTCCGTTGAGTTTAGTAAATTCAAAGAAATATTTAAAAATCTAATCCATCCAGCTGGTTTCATTCAGTATGCGGAGTATAAGATTGACGAAGTTGTTGCTGCAAATAATTTATCGTCAGCAGCGATTACTCTTGCTAAAACAATTTCAGGCACGGTTAATGTAAATACTAGTATCCACATAACAGGTATAAATACCAAGTTCCTTTCTGCTCAATCTTTAGATATTATTTCTCTTGGTTCTAGTGTAGCTGTTAACACAGAAATTAGATACATTACTAGTATTATAAGTGATACTTTATTAACAGTTAATTCAGCATTTAGTCAAACATCTAATTTACAAGAAATGTTTATTTTAAGTGAAGTTCAACCTCTGTTAATATTTACTGAAAATAATTTACCACTTGTCACCGAAACTAACGAATTGATAATACTATAATAGGAAATATAAAAAAAAATGTCAACAGCTAACTACGCTAATAGTGCTTTTGCAGCTGCCAACTCAGCTGGTAGCTATGCTAATAGTGCATTTATTACTGCCAACACCGCTAACGCAGCTATCAATACTAAAACAACAATCAATGCATTAAACTTTCTTTCAACACCATCGTCTAATACGCAAAATACAATATTTTTAGTTGTTGATTTACAAAGCGGAACTCCAACGACAAGAAAAATGTCGCTGTCAGTCTTATCAGAAAGATCAGCAAACTTTGCATTTCAAGCTGCTAATAGTGCTTCGTCATATGCAAATGCAGCCTTTGCTGCCGCTAATAGTGCTGGTGGTGCAGCTGCTGCCAGTTCTTATGCCAACTCAGCATTTGCAGTTGCTAATAGTGCCAGTTCTTATGCCAATTCAGCCTTTGTTCATGCAAATGCAGCCTTTGCGGCCGCTAATAGTGCTAGTGGTGCAGCTGCTGCGAGTTCTTATGCTAACTCAGCTTTTGTTGCAGCTAATAGTGCTGGGTCATATGCTAACTCAGCCTTTATCCATGCGAACGCAGCCTTTTTGGCAGCTAATAGCGCTAGTAGCGGAGCTGCTGGTTCATATGCTAACTCAGCATTTCAAACTGCTAATAGTGCTGGTTCATATGCTAACTCAGCTTTTATCCATGCAAACTCCAGTTTTGGTGCAGCCAATGTATCCGCAAATCTCACATTATCATTTGGTGCTACAACAATATTGGAAGTAACACATTCCGGTTCTGCTGCATTTTTGTTTTCTCAATATGATTCTTTAAATAATCCTAATGTATCTGCATTTAGTGCTACAACTATAGGATTTAAATTAAATGTTACTGGTCATCCATTTCAAATTCGTTTAGGAAACAATACAGCAAACTTTGATACTGGACTTGTTCATGTGTCGCCTACAGGAACTCTATCGTATGGAAGTGCAGCACAAGGTCAGGTAGATGGAACATTGTTTTGGAGAATACCACACAATTCTGTAGGGAATTATAAGTATCGTTGTTCTATCCATACAGCTGCAATGCTTGGTGAAATTAATATTGCTAATACAGCAGCAATTTACCTTGCTTATAACTCTTAATAAATAAACCTATGGCAACTTTTTATACATCCAAAAAACTATCGTTTAACAACGCAGAACAATTCAAAGAGTCTTTCTCTGAACCAGAACCAGCAACTGTTGGTTATGTGTTCATTGGAAATCATGTTCCATATGCGAACGAAGCTTCTCCAAATTCAATTGTAGATTCCACATCTGATGAAAAATCAGCATGGGATAATATGTTTGCAGCCAAGAGAATCACAGGTAATGATGTAGAATTGGTCATTCCTCGTATAAATTGGACAACAAGTGGTAAATATAAACAATTTGATGATAAAATTGCGTTAGCTGAATTATTGACCGGTAACACATCATTAAATGTTAATCCAATGTATGTTATTACCACAGACAGAAATGTATATAAGTGTCTATCAAATAATGCATCATCAAATTCCACAGTACAACCTACTGGTGATTACACGACTGCGAATGGCACGATTGTAACGGCTGATGGTTTTATTTGGAAGTATATGTACAATGTTAAACCATCAAACAAATTTTTAACAACAAGTTGGGTTCCAGCACCAGTATCGACTAATAAATTGGACTATAATGTTAGTTCAACTGGTCCTGTTGATGGTGAATTGACAACAATCATTGTAACTTCTGGTGGCACAGGATATGCCAACCCAACAATTCCAGCAACAGCTTTTGCATCAGGAGTTGGTTTCATAAGCCTAGCAAATACTGCAAATGTTGCCGCAAACATGATTGTGTCCGGAACTGGCATT
>Ga0181351_1000211_pt1 | contig 15707 bp, 24 predicted proteins | sample Su13VDMM15SD_FD_170485 | JGI IMG/M metagenome (GOLD analysis project Ga0181351, IMG submission 170485) | Freshwater viral communities from Lake Michigan, USA - Su13.VD.MM15.S.D | ecosystem: Environmental > Aquatic > Freshwater > Lake | place: USA: Michigan | collected 2013-07-16 | reverse complement strand
GATAAATTGTTGTCGTTACCAAATTTCATAGAAACTTGGTTCGCCATTCGTTTAAACGTTTCGGGGCTAGTAATTTTTTGAATCATCCAAGGGCCAGAGAGTGAGTTTGTGGTTCATCATTTCTTTCCTAGGACGCCCATAATAATCCGACACTCTTTAGGCTGGAAATTCGACACCCGAACAACGCCCTCTTCATCCCTAACATCGTCAAGATCAATAGAAATTTTGTTCGCCGCTTTGAGTTCTTCAAGTAGGTTAATCAATTCTTCCTGCTTCTTGATCCCTTTGTCAAAGAGCATTTTTTTCAGCTTTTCGTTGATGTCTGGAAGAGTGGCTTGGGGTTTTTCTTTTTCTGGGATCAATTTTGTTTGACCCTTAGAGAGTTCTTCGTCCGAAACAATGTTGACATTTAAAAACTTACGGATACAAAGACTCAGAGCGCGGTTTTGGGCTTGGGTTTCTTGGTAGTGGGCCATGAAATCGCCGCAATTATCACGGTTTGAATTAGCCGTCCAAGAAAAATTTACCTCCCCATCGTTTGTTTCAAAGTTTGGCTCCCAGCGGATAGTACATTTTGCCGTAACGTATCCATGATCAACATTGACAATTTGTTGATCCAAAGACGAATACCCTCGGAGGCGCATTAGCTCGATAAGTCCGCCAATTTTTACGAGGCATTGATTGTCGGGAAGACCCTCTGTTGAATCTGGGACTGGAAGATTTTTGCGCTCAAAATATTCCCTATTTGGATAAAGGTATTCGGGCGAAATCATATCGCGCCAGACAATAAATCCGAGTCGATCTTTCTTGTATTCAAGACCTTCAATGAGGCCGTCTGGGTTTCGTGTCATATTAATTATAGATGAAAAAGTGTTCGATGTCTTGTGAGAATTCTTCACTATCCACTACAAAATTCTCGTTGTCAAATTGTTTTTGCATTTTCCAATGTGCGATTGACGCATAACGTTGGGCTTTTGAAAAGACAGTCTTCTTTGTCCAGAATTTGCAGCCACTAGGAAGTCGCTCAACCTTATTACGATCTGGAACTGGCATTCTTTCAACGGTCCAGTCGAAAAACTTTTCTCTTGTGTCGGAAAGATTTTTTTCCTTCATTCCAACTAGCACAAGATTGGGGATTAGTTTTTTCGCCTCTTTGACGTATTCTAAAGTGAAACTGTCTTTGTCGTCAAACAATAAAGTTAATTGGGCGATATTTTTTTTGTCCGCCGCAAGAAGTTGTAGATTGATTGGTTTATTGGTGACAAGCTTGACAATATAGTGATGCGCCCACGCATGGGCACAGTTTTCGTCAAAATTTAAATCGAGCCGCAAATTAATATTCGCGCCATTTAATTCGGCGCTTTCCCCGAAAAAGTCAGGAATGACTTCTACGATGGGCAAATTATAATGTTCTCCAATAAACTGAGTATTAAAATTAAGATCGACAGGAAGATTTAATAGAGAGAAAATACTACGGGCGATTGTTTCTACTTTAATGGTATTGACCATCTTGGGGTATTCGACGGGGCCGAAAGGTGGATGGTTATCGCCGCGATCTGGTTCTAAGTAGATAACATTATCGGACGCAGTACTTAAAGACGCTTGCTCGTGATAAATATGTCCATAAAGAGCAACAATCTTCTTATCAAATGCTGCTGCCACATGGGCGCAAACGCTGTCCACTCCAGCGTGAAGAATTGCCCCTTTCTGAACATATGCTGATTGAGCGTAGGATAGCGTTAAATACGACGCATCTACACCCTGAACAACTTGATCTTGCGGCCCTCCCACTTGGACAATTCGAATGCCGAAATGATGAAGGGCAGGTTTGATTAGCTCTACTACCTCACTCCAATAGTCGAACGATTTTGATTGAATTTTACCGTCTCCAACGTGAAGAGAAATATACTTCTCGTATGGGACAGGAAAATATTGAACGTTTATGCTAGGTTTGTCCAAAGGTAGGACTCCCAAGTAAGAAGAATATGTTGCTAGTAAACTCATAACCACTCCCTCCGTAATTCGTTGTTCTTTTGCTGATACTGAAAAAATCTTTGCGTTTGACCGTGAGGTAAGAAGCAATAATCGAAGAATCCTTTGTGAGAACCTCTTCCTGTCATAGCGAAGATGTCATCCATCGCGGGCAGGTAATCCAACACCCGATGAATCTCTGGCAGGTGCTCAACCAATTCTCGGAATTGAGGTTTCGTGGCAAAATAAATTCTGAATTCAGGATATAACTTTGCTAGTCGTGGAATTAAGCTATTGATTAAAATGACATCACCTGCACTCTCAGGCATTACGACCAGCAACCTTTTCTCGTCTGAGGGGTCAAGCAACTCACTAAAGTCTATAGACTTGTGGGACAATTGATTATTGTGTTGAACTGCAAGGTTGACGAAGTGGTTGTAAACTCCTTGGTAATCGTTAGACTTAATAAGGTGTTCAACCCAGTGTTTTACTTGGGAATTGTTTTTACCAACTCTCTCGCGGAGGATGTTTTTGAAGAGGTCTAAGACGAAATCTTGTGGGGAGAGATTGTCTGGGGGAATGTGGGATGGGTTTTTAGGTGGAGGGGTCCAGTCGTCCCAATTAGAATATGGCGCGGCGTCAATTAATTCCTCAAACTTTTTACCAATTATTTCGGGCGCGAGATTTTCTTGGACAAATTTTCGACCAATTAATCCAAATTCTTTTCTGCCGTTTTCTCCCATAAGCCAGATTTTTTCAATAGCATCTGACACCTGATAACCTTGGGATGACGATTTCACAAACGATGAGCCGAACTCGTAATACTTTTCGTACTCAATGTTAATTCCACCTCTATCATCCCCAATAATATCTTCGCCGCAAGAATAGCCTGTGCAAGCAACGCTTAATCCAGCACACTTAGCCTCGATAGACGGTGAAATTTCCATGCCCCCCGATGTCATCACGGAGCAAAACATGTCGGCGCAATTATAACACTCATTTAACTGCTCCTCAGAAATTCCGTGAATAATATTGATTGTGTTAAATATTTTTTGTGCACCGCAATGAGGACAATTTAAATCGTGCCCCGAAAATGGACGCAGTTCATAATGCTTACAGTTTTTACAGTAGTAGCAGAAATAAACATCCCGCTCGTCAATATTTCTTTGGCGAATTAATTCTGGAATATTCCATCCTTCTTGAGCGCTCGTGACAAGAATGAGTTTGGCTTTTGATTCTGGATATTTTTCCTTGAATAACTTGAACCCGTCAAGCAGATTTGGAACCAACTTACGGAGTTGGCTACGAAAAACATAAATAATTGAGAATGAGTCATTTAGACCGAATGTTTGCCTCAATTCTTTTCTTTTGTCGTCTTCTAGCGGAAAGAAGTTGGACGAATCTACGCATCCAGGAAGAAATTCAACATTATTATATCCGTGCTTTTCATATTCCCTGAGAGCAAAGGACGCCCAAGCATAGAGTTTGTCAACTGATCCCGCCAAATCAATCTGAGATGGAATCAAAAACTCGGAATCAATCGTTACATGGGGAATAAACGTTGTATTCTGAACCTCTGGCAAATTAGGCAGAAAATCTACCCCCCACGAATCTTGATGACTAAGAAATACATCAATTTTATTTTCGCGCAAAAGTTTTGGGACTCCATAACGTCCATAGTTCGCTTGTCTTTGAGCGTTATCTCTTTGTCCGTTGTCCTGTATGGAGTTTATCTGCTGCTGTTGCTCTGGAGCGGGTAGAGTGGTAAAACAGGGCCAAGGCAATCTAGATAGCTCTGGCGCTCCATGTTGGATGCCGTTCGAGAATTCGAAAATTTCGTACTTGCCAGTCTTATAAAGATAACGAAGAAGGGCGCGTTTAAATTTCGAAAATCCTGTAAACAGGGAGCTATGGTCGGTGTGAATTGCGACTCGTTTTTTAATCATACTTCCCAAATTCCCAATAAAACTTTGAATGATAACCACCGCCCTTAACGCACAAAGTTCTTATCAAAGTAGAATTTCCATTTGTTTTATTAAAAATTTCTGGCATCCTAAACTCCATTACTCAGTCTTCTCCTTCTGTTGGCCGCTAGCATAGAAAATTTCAGCAAGGGCCGTTTCAAGAAACACTCGAATAGCCTCCGCTTCCCCTAGTTCAATACCAAGACCAATCTTCAACCCATTCCGAGTGACCGTAAGAGAAAAAGCATCGCCGCCATCTTTCTTTTTATATGGGGCAAAAGAAATCTGAGTCTTGTCATCGTCAAAAGTATGGAATGCCTTAAATTCCTTGTAGGAGCGAATTGAGTGAATTAATCCGCCGATTTCAATTTCATTGAACTTTACGCACGCAGATTGCCCTTCATCCTTGTTATTGTAGAACGAGCCAAGGCGCTTTTCTTCGTTCCAATCTTTTTGCCTTACTGCGTTTAAGAAGAGGGTCGGACCTTTATTCGTGCGTCCGAGTTGAAATGAAATGGCGGCTCCAGTGAATTGACCGTCTTTTTGAAATTTTTGGGGCTTGAAAATAGGGAGGTTCATAATGTATAGTTATTGTCTTCCCCTATACTAACAAAAATCCCCAAAATCCCTATGATAAACATATGAAAAAGTTTCGCGCCCTTGTTTTTGCCCTGTTTTTGTTTCTCACTCCTCCAAAGTGTAAAGTCTTTATATGGCCTCCTCGTCCCCCGTTTCATTTTTAGGCACTTCTTTGGCTGCTTTTGGTAGTGTTTTGGCAACTGGTACAGGTTGGTACAACGGAGATTTCGCCGCTCTAAATACGGTTGCTAACAACGGATTTTCTTTGGCCGCTGTATCTGGCAACAATATTACCCACATTTCAGCCCTAGTGGGACTAACCTTTTCGCCAAAAGACAATTTCTTGGGCAATATCACAGCCTTTAGGCTTTCTTCTGGACTTTGCCAAGCCGTTAATCAAATTTAAAACCTCATAATGATGGGACTCGGACTAAGTATATCCTCTTCAGAATTCACAATTAAATCACTACCAACCGTGACTCTTTCAACTCCATATAATGTTCAAGCGCAAGCAGGTCATCTTAGTTCCACCTTAACTTGGAGCGGAACGTCTGGGAATACGTTTTCAATTTATAGGAATACGGTCAATTCTCACGTTGATGAAGTCGAGATTGCCAATAATCTTGAGTATTTTGAATTTATTGATTATGATATTCCTGCTGGGGTGGAATATTTTTATTGGGTCAAGGCTACTTTGGGAGAAACTTCTTCTGGTTACTCCAATGTGGCCAATTGCGTTCCTTATGTTTTTGTGCCTCAAAGCAATGGCGTGAATCTTTCAACTCCAGAAGGTAGCTGGACATTGGGAACGCTATTTTATTCTTCAACATCCACTCCCCATAACGCAGTGCTTAGTTTTGAAGGCAACAGCTATATCTTTAACGGTTGGAATTGGGTAACTGACCCAAGCGGAACTATCTCGGATGATGTGGTTATTGTCGGTTCATTCATCGCAACCAGTCCTTCAGGTAGCGATTGGACTTTCTGGGACATTGTTGCCCCTTAATTATTTCGCGCCGAAATCAATAGTGATTCCATTTTTCTTCACTACTTTGTCTTTTTTGGAATCAAAGTGTTCTACGCCGTTGGTGGTTTTGTAATCTTTTAGCCACTTGTTTTTGACGGGATCGACGCCCTCTTTAGCGGCTCGTTTGGCTGAAAGTTCGGCACTTAAGTCCATCATTTGGCCATACGTGCCTTTTTTTCGACCCGTCTTTTCAACAAAATCCCTTGAAGAATTTGGGTCTATCGCAGATACGCTATCTATCGAAGCATTAGGCGATGAATAAATGCGCTTCCATTGGCCCTCTTCTGTTCCGTCTTCGCCAAGATAAATTTTAGGGTCGTTCATGTGAAGAAAAATTTCACGAACTTCTTTGGTGGTTACATGTTCGAAATCGTAGAGTGGCACAGATTATAGTAACACTTTTTGATAGAAACAACTAATCCAGCGACAAATTATTTCGCGCCAAAAGATCATTTAAAGCTTGCCTAGCAAAAATAAGACCCTTATTATCTGCCGTATCAAATTCAGAGAATGCGTGACCGTACTTTACAGTGTTTCTCAAGGTTTGATCCAATTCCCAAACAAGACTTTTCCACAGTTGACCGTCAATGGCTGTTTGATGTTCGACGGATTCCTCGGGCAAATTAAATGTTAAAGTGGCTGTCATATTTTTTAGCGCAATTTAATTGTTCCTTCTCCTGTTATTGGGTCAATTTCTACGTCGGCAACAAAATATTCACCGTATTCTCCCCACTCGGCAAGCTCCCGAGAGCAGTCGGGGTTCTTCCATGAGATTGTTTCTTTGATTAGCTTGGTCTTTCTAACTTTCATAGCAACTTAATAATTTGAGACTCAACCTTTTTCGCGGGGAAGAAGATAGTTAAAACCCCATACTCAACCTTAACAGAGGCGCTTTCTAAATCGAGGCTGTTATATTCTGGAATAGAATATTCTTCGGCAAGGTAATGATTTGTATTTTCGCTGACTAACTTAGTAGCCTTAATAAGTAAAGTACCGCACTTAATTTCAATCGCCAAATGCTCTTTCCTAAATCCAGCTACTTCAAGAACAAATTTATATGCGCCGTCATTTTCTGTAAACCAAACATCCTTGTCAATTTTTGGGGCGAAAAACATATCGTAGCTTGAGTATATTTTGGACCAAGTATTTATTTTGCCAATGGTTTCGGTTTTTGGAGTTTGCACCTGAATATAGGTGCAATAATCCTTGATAAAGTTTTTGAGGGACTGGGTTGATGGGATGGTCATGTTAGTCGTTAATTAGTTCAATTTTTAATTCGCCGTTCTTAATTATCTGTAAATCAATAAGATTCTTAAATAAACCTTCAAGAGATTCCTTATATGCAGCGACTACTTTTTCTGGTTCGCCAAACTCTTTTAACGAACGACAAGAGCCAACCGACTTTTTAAAGTCATTGGGATAAAAGTTGACAAGAATTCTTGGTTCAGGCATGAGAGAGAATTTGATCTAGTGTCTTACTATATGTGAACTTTTTGCCAGTGTCAAGGCCAGATTGGTTGACTGTGCCAGCTTTTTGTTCGGCGCGTTCAAAAGCATCAACTAAAGCGTCGTCCGAGTAATAACAGAAAGACCCTTGATTAAAATCCTTACCTTTATGGAAGAACCAATCGTCATAACACTCTCTCAGTCCTTCACTCTCAATTTGAACGGAGTTTTCAGAGTCCGCCCAACTCTTATGACCTCCATAATTAGTTACGACACTCCATTTTCCAAGACATGTCGCGTTAAATGCGGGAAGGTTCCAAGACTCGGAAAAGCTTGCACCGCTCAAATCAATATCAATCGCGTTCGTTAGCTCGTTGACCTCCGCATTTGTCCCAAGAGGAGGAATAACGCTAACGTTCCACCATTTTTTATTATCTAATGCCGCCGCTAAAAGCTTTTGATTGTCTTCGGGGCTAAAGAATGGATTGTTGACGCATAGAGATAGGGAATGCTTTGGGTTATTTCCATACTTTTTGACCCACAAGTTAATAATCTTTTCTGTATTTTTTCGGCGCTCAAATTTTTGAATAAGACCCCAATGAGTGCGGCCCTCTAGATACTTCTTGCCAGTAAGCTTAATATCTTCATCGAAACCAAGATCATAGGATGAAACGTTGTTGATCCCGCTGTTAATAAACGTATCTTCGGAGAATTTTCCGCAGAAAAGAGTTTTCTTTTGTAATTCGGCAATGGATTTTTCCGTTTCCGTAGGAGTATCTGTTTCGTAGAACGTGGCCAAAATTTGATTTGGGCCGAGTAAATTTTCCGAGCCGCTAAGATGCCACATTTTTAAACTCGCCACATCACGTTTAAGAATATTGAATCTTTGATCAACGCTTTTCTGAAGCCACTTAATGAAGTCTTGACTTGGTTGAAATGGAGCCAAATCGACTCCTCCGATTGGGAAGTATCCAATATTATAATCCCTCTTCCACATCTCACGGAGAAGGTTATAAGAAACTTGGCCCAAGGATAATTTTGAGCAGGGGGCAGAAAAGACTAATTGCATAGAAGTGTAAATTTAATAATGACTTGGAACGAATACAAATGTTCTTTATCCCAAACGGAACTAGATACCATTTTCGTAGAAAATGGTAAAGGGAGCAGGGGTTACAACCGACATTATAGATGGTTTAAAAAATTAACTGATGAAAAATTCTCCTCTAAGGAGAAAGGTTATAACGCTAAAAGGTATAAAAACAGAAATGATGATCAAAAACTAAAAGACAGAATCAGAGTAAGAAGAGGAATGTCTGCTTATAGGAAAAGAAATAAGGGAAAAACCCCTAGCGAGTTTGAAAGGTTTTCTCTTAACATCAGAAGAAGAATTAGGGAATATTTAAAAGGGTCTGGTCTAAAAACATTAGAAATACTAGGTTGTTCTAAAGACGAATTTAAAAAACATTTAGAATCGTTATTCACCAAAGGAATGACTTGGGATAACTATGGCCATGGCTTAGATAAATGGACATTGGACCATATTATACCGCTAGCCACCTGCAAAAATGCAGGTGGCTATATTGATAGAGAGCTGTGTATTAAACTGAATCATTACACGAATCTTAGACCTTTGTGGTTGAGCGAAAATTGCTCCAAGGGGGCGAAGTTAATTTTAATTTAACCACTCCCCAAAAGGAGCGCTACAATGCCAAATTATTTACTGACAGTTCGGCAAATCGCTCAACTTAATATTCGGAATGAATACCGAAGATTCGGAGTTTGTTCCAGGGCTTTCGGCGCGAATAATTACTCCAATGCCAGCGATTTCAAGGGCGTAAGTGGCGATTGAATCGTCTGAATGCAGTTTCTTCCATGGGGAATTTGGGGCCAAAAGTCGAACCTTGGGTTCCGAAAAGGTTTCGAGTTCAGGGGTTTTTGGTTTGGCTGTTTGCTTAGTGATTGCGGGTTTTGTTTCTTCGTCGGGCATAGGGGTGGGGTTTTAGGGGTGAATTTTTGGTTGCAGAGCCTTGGTAACGCTCCAAGTTTCTTTTGGTTATGAGCCAAACGAGATGTCTTTTTCTCCAGCCTGCAATTATTTTAAATTAATTAGAACGGCACGTCATCTTGGCTATCTTGAAGTGGGCCAGATTTTGGTGAAGATTTCGCCTTTGATGCGGGAGCGTCTTCGCTCTTATTTTCCTGCTTATTGCCGCTAGAAAGAAACTCAACGTTGTCAGCAATTACGTAAAGCTTTGAGCGTTTTTGGCCAGTCGATTTATCATCCCAAACATCGAGTTCGAGACGCCCATCAATCAAAACTGGATCGCCTTTAACTTTGTATTTCGTTACAAGTTCGGCGGTCTTATCAAACGTAGTTACGTCAACAAAAACAGTTTTATCTCCTCGTCCAGATACGGCGAGGCGGAAATTTGTGATAGCTTTGCCCGCTTGAGAGAAGCGGCTTTCAGGATCGGCAACAATGTTGCCATTTAGGATTACTTTGTTCATGTGTTTTTGGGGTGAATTTTCAGAAGGCATTCGCCGTTTGAGAAGAGAAATGTAACTTAGCGTCTTTAATAAACTGTGCGTGAACTAACGTAGCCCACGAAACAGATACGTCAAGAACTTTCGCAACTTGTTTCCAAGAAACTTTGCTGCCACTATCATAACGTAGCCTCACAATCTTTCTTGCAAGTTCGTTTGGATATTTTTCGGCGTATTGGAAAATTTCTTCAACTTTGAATTTGCCTGAACAATCGTCAGGTTCTTTTTCTGCAAGGGGGCTTTCCAGAGAGTCAATAAAGACCGTATCCTTGTCGGGGCCGCGAGATTTTAAAGTTAGGCATTTCCATTTAATTGTTTGGCCGAGGTAAGTCTGGAACTTCATATCCTTCTTGGGATTGAAAGTCATTGCCGCTTGATATATATGAAAGTCCTTTTCTTCTTTCATGTCGAATTTCTGAGTAGGAAATTGTTCTGTTGGAAGGTATCGGTCCAAGATATTTAAGAAAATTCCGCTGTTTTGGCAGATTAATTGAGACATAGCATCGCTATCGCCAGTCATTTTTACTTTGTTTACAAGGGAAAGATTGTCTTCCATTCGGGGAATTTGTGTTCGAACAGATTAGTTATTAATTGTTCTCCCTTATAATAAAGAATTTCCTTATTATCGCCACAATTTTCCCAAGAAAAAGTATAATTTGCTGATTTTTTTAGGATGGGGTTATTAATTTCTTCGTCGGTTCCAACTGGAGGGTATTCATTACCGCTTTCATCGTAGCGGGTAACATGAAGAAGAAACTTTTCACCGACGAAATAGTTATACTCGTTTAAATATCTCAAGTCTGAACAGATTCCAATATGAGGAATTTCTGAAGATTTTATTTTCGCGGCGACAATTTTCACCCAGTAATCGGGATCAATTTTACGACACATTTGTCCGTAAGCCAAAAGAATGGGGCGAATTAACGCCTTTTCTATTGGGTCTTCTGTAAATGCGGAGATTCCATGGTTCAAAAGAAGAAGTGGATCAAGTTTTTTCTTTAGTTCATCAGCAAAAGCATATCTCTTGGCAAGGATACCTTGCTTTTCAAGGGCGCGAATAAATCCTTGTGTTATTGAGTCTTTACCGACTCTGGCGTTTCCACTACAAAATAAAATCATTGATTAAAATATCCCTTCAATTCTTCGAGTACTTTCGGGCGAAAAAATTGGTATTTTCTTGTGTCTTGAAAGATTTTTGTCATATTATTTCCTCATTACCCTTTCTTGATCTTCGTCATCAAACCTTTGGTCATTAGGCTCCTCAAAAGGCTCCCATTCAAAACTTGGTAATTTTACTAGACGCGCAATCATTTTTTCTTCATCCATTTCCCAACGAGAATCTGGTTTTGCGAAGTCTCGATTTAGAGTTTCCAAAATATTTTTTAGGCCGCGAAAACATTCAGATGCGCGGGTTTTGAGGTATTGTAGGTCGTCCATAATTAGCCAACTTTATAATCTGCCACACGGCCACTTCGAATAATCAAGCCCACACGTTTGTTGTCCTTACCCTCTACTACTTGGGGCAGAATATAAGAGTAAAATCCATTTTCGGCCAAAAGAGATTCGGCGTATTTTTGGGATTTGTTGAGAATGTCTGAGAGGTTCATGTTAAAATTTCTTGCCGTTTGGAAGCTTCCTAGCTTCGTGAGAATGATCTAGGCGGGTTTTATTATACTCCATTTTCTCCATTAAAGCACCGTGGATGTCAAAATTATACGCGCCACAATAGTCAAGGATTCTTATGATACAATCGGCCAATTCGACCTCTTCCATTTTGCGGTGAGGAAGGTGATCATCCATCAGGTCTTTACGAGCACCCTCCATAGCTTCTGCTACTTCGGTAACAACCAGCATAAGAAGCTCGCCTTTGTTGCGGGAAATTTTTTCGCCCGTTTCTAAGTCGGCCCACCATTTAGTGTTTGCAGCGTGACAGGTTTTTGAGAGTTCGTTGAGATACATACGCTTATATTACGTTGGTCGGATAAAAGTTCTATCGCAAATCTCAACTATTTTTGCGGCGCGAAAAAATTAATCGCGGCCCAATCAGTGGTTTGAAAAATTATTATGATTCAGCGGCGTTAGCCGCTTATACGCGCACGCAGTACGTTTAGCGTTTGAATCGCTCTCTAAGTACTAAGGCTCGTTTCACTCGCTCAGTTTCCGATCTTCGTTCATTCTTCACTCCGATCTTAGAATGGGGATTAAATCCCCAAGCCCCTTTAACATCTCCGATTCTCGGATTCTACGAATCCTCCGAGTCTCCGATGTATCGCTTCGCTATAAGATGTCGGAGTCAAGCATTTCGAAACGCAGTGGAGAAACTTAGCTCCTCCGCAATAGCGGCACTTTTATATGCTCACGTACTCTTCCCAGATTAATCGCTTCGCTCTTCCTTCCTTAAATGGTTTCCAACCCTATACAGAAAATACACCAAAGTCTAGCAACTTTATTTTTCACTTTGTATCGCAAAGTCTCACATTGTTCAAAATCAATAAATTAGCGGCCCAATAAAAGTTGTAAGATTTTTGTAAGATTCACAAGTTCCTGAACTTTCTGAACTTTCAGTTTTCTCCGAAACATATTCTATAATTATTACAATAGCTAGAACAATGTGAGACCTTTTCTCAACAACAGAAATTCTCAAAAAAGATGAAAAAACCGCTAGACTTTGGGTTGGTAGGATGTAAGTATAATGCACCCATGGAAGAAACCCCCCAACTCACAATTTTCGATGATTACGCCTCTATTAAACCAGATAAATATACTGCAAAAGCTCGTCAGTTTACGAGGGCCATGGATGACGGACATTGGACAGTAGATCGTTTTAAATTTTTAAGCGACATCCAAGATTTTAAAGTTAATGCTTCTCAAGAAGAAAGAGAAGTATTTACTCGTACTCTGGCCACAGTAGGAAATGTGGAATGCAAGGTAAAATTGTGGTGGGCCAATATGGGCATGAAAAACCTTCAGCGCCGTTCAATGATTGATCTTGGCCTAAAGATGGCTGATACAGAGCGAATTCATGCGGAAGCTTATGAGAGATTGCTACTTACTTTAGGTCTTGAAGAGGAATTCGATAAAGTGTTGCAGTTGCCAATAATTAAAGGGCGCGAAAGTTACTTAGGCAAGCATGTCCATAAATACTATAAAGACTCCAAAAAGCAGTTTGTTTACGCCAATATTCTTTTCACACTGTTTGTCGAGAACGTTTCTTTGTTTTCCCAGTTCTACATTATTTTGTGGTTTGGCCGCTATAAAAATATGTTTAAAGACACTAATCAACAAGTGACCTATACAAAGAACGAGGAGACTATTCATGCGGACGTTGGTATTTGGTTGACGAATACATTTAGATCAGAAATGCCAGAGCTTTTTGATTCGGAAATGGAGGAAAAAATTCTTTACGAAGCGAAAGAAGCCTTTGAGTGGGAGAGTAAAATTATTGATTGGCTACTTGGAGATTATCGCGGGACTAGGCTATCTCCAGAAATTATCAAGGAATATGTAAAGCGCCGCCTCAATGATTCTCTTGTTAAGATTGGCTACAAAAAAATCTTTGATATTGATCCTGTATTGGCTCGCGATTTTGAATGGTGTGATGAAGAGATTATTGGAAATAACCAAACAGACTTCTTCCATCAAACTCCTGTTGACTATTCTAAAAACAAATCTATTGACGAAAACGACTTATTCTAATGAAAAAATACTACTGGCTAAATGAAAAATCCCGCGACTTTCTTTCTCGCGGATACATCCAAGGAAATCAAACAGCGGAGGAACGCATCCGTCAAATAGCAGAAACGGCGGAAAAATATCTTGGAATCGAGGGCTTCGCAGACAAATTCGAAGATTATATGTCTCGCGGGTGGATTAGTCTTTCTACTCCAGTATGGGCAAACTACGGTTTAGAAAGAGGTCTTCCATGTTCGTGCAATGGTTCTTTTATTGATGACACAATGGAGTCTATTCTCGAAAAAGTTGGGGAAATTGGCATGATGACAAAGTATGGAGCGGGAACAAGCGCTTATTTTGGGAAGTTGCGTCATCGCGGTTCCGAAATTATTGGCGGCGGAAAATCAAATGGTCCTGTCCATTTTATGGAAATCTTTGACGCAGTATCAAATATTGTCTCTCAGTCAGGAGTTCGCCGTGGTTCTATGGCCGCATATTTGCCAGTAGATCATCCAGATATTCTTGATTTCCTAAAGATCAAAAGCGAAGGGAATAATATCCAAGGACTTAGCATTGGGGTCTGTATCTCGGATGAGTGGATGAATGGACTCCTGAATAGAGACAAAGATAAACTAAAAATTTGGGCCGCAATTATTCAAAAGAGGTTTGAGAGTGGTTATCCATATATTTTCTTCTCTGACACGGTAAATAGAAATGCGCCTCAGTGTTATGCGGATAATGGTCTAACCATTAATGCTTCAAATTTGTGCGCCGAAGTACAACTTTCCACGGATAAAGATACTTCTTTTGTTTGCAACTTGTCTTCCATCAATGGAGTTCATTACGACGAATGGAAGAACACTGATTTAGTTTGGGTGATGACGGCTTTTTTGGATACGGTGACAACTGAATATATTCTTAAAACAGATGGAATAAAATTCATGGAAGCTCCAAATAAATTCGCAAGAGAACAGCGGGCCATTGGACTTGGAGTTTTGGGTTGGCACTCTCTATTGCAGTCGAAAGGAATTGCGTTTGAGAGTTTTGAAGCAAAAATGCTTAACGTTGAGATGTTTAAGCTAATTAACGAAAAAAGTTTGGCCGCGAGCAAAGATTTGGCCGCTAGATACGGGGAGCCAAAAATACTAAAGGGTTATGGAGAACGTATGACTTGTCGCTTGGCCGTTGCCCCAACAACCTCTAGTTCGTTTATTCTTGGTCAAGTCTCTCAGGGGATTGAGCCTCAGAATTCCAATTATTATGTAAAAAAATTAAGTCACGGATCGTTCACTTACAAGAATCCGTATCTCAAAGACGTTTTAAAAACTCACGATAAAGATGACCAAGATACATGGAAAACTATTCTTGAACATGGAGGTTCCGTTCAACACTTATCTTTTTTAAGTGACCATGAAAAAAACGTCTTTAAAACTTTCGGCGAAATTTCTCAAAAAGAAATCGTCATTCAAGCGTCTGCACGTCAAAGATATATTGATCAAGGTCAGTCTCTTAATTTGATGATTCCACCAGATGTTCCAGCAAAAGATGTCTCTAAACTTATGATTTTCGCTTGGGAGAATGGGTTGAAAACCCTTTATTATCAACGAAGTAGCAATCCGTCACAGATGTTGGCCAGAAATATTTTAGAATGTTCATCGTGCGAGGCTTAATATGACCAAATCAGAACTCTGGAACGTTTACGTTAAAAGCAACCCCTCATTCGAGGGTCAAAACAACATAATAATCTCCCCAAAAGGCTTGAAAAAACTCTTTGACCAAACTTGGGAAATGGCTCAAGAGCGGCCAATTAAAAGTTCTAGTAGTATGGAAAATATTTTTGCCGACATTTTTGGAAAACGATAAAATCTTTTAACCAACACTTCCCCATTCAGGTTTAAACGATTGAAAACGTCCTGAGTGGGGATTTTTGTTGTTGACAGGGCAAAATACTGCATTAGAATAGTAACATGAACTCAAAAACACCAAGAACAGATGAAAAATGGTATAGTTATCCAATGTCGGCAGATTGTCACGGCGAGAACTATAATGTTGTCCGCTTAAAATATGCCCGACAACTAGAAGAAGAAAACATTGCCATGCGACAAGCAATTTCAACAGCCACAGAATGTATTGCTGGGTTAGATTTGCACTTGCCGAACAATTACGGGCTATTTATTCTTATGGCGCTTGATAAACTTCAACCGTATGCAAAATAAATGACCAACAATACACCAAAAACAGACGCCAATCTCTTGCTTTTAGATTGCGACGATTCTTGCCTAGATATTTATGTCAAAACAAAAGATGGCAAAGACTTCTATGGGGATATTGTTTCGGCAGACATTTCCCGCGAACTAGAAGAGGAAAATAACGAACTCCTTAATTTTATCAAATCACTCAACGCCACAACCCACAAACACGCCAGTTATTACAGATCAGAATGCGGGCGATTTCTTCAAAAATATGACCCAAGAACAAAAACGCATTAAATTAGCCGAATTTGT
>Ga0181351_1000209_pt1 | contig 15752 bp, 18 predicted proteins | sample Su13VDMM15SD_FD_170485 | JGI IMG/M metagenome (GOLD analysis project Ga0181351, IMG submission 170485) | Freshwater viral communities from Lake Michigan, USA - Su13.VD.MM15.S.D | ecosystem: Environmental > Aquatic > Freshwater > Lake | place: USA: Michigan | collected 2013-07-16 | reverse complement strand
AATAGCCCGACAGGCGGTCGGGGATGGGCTGGCGCTTCACCGTCCGGGTGAACTCGGGCGTCGGGACGTTCGGGCGGAACAGAAGGGCCGGGCCGACCTGGGCCAGCGTCGCGACCGTTACCGCCGTGATCGACGCCGCGTATGTTGAAATTACCGCCGCCGTCGAGGCCGACACGCCGATCGCCGTCAGGCCGGAATAAACCGCGCCCGACACGACGTTTGCGGCGGCGGCGGCGGCGGCTGCGATAGCTTGTGGCATCAGGGAAGGTTCCAGGCTCGCGCGGGTGTCGCGGTCACTGATAGCACACCGCCCGCCGTTAGAACCGCCCAGCGCCGCCCGGTGAAGATGGCGCCGACCGGCTCGGCCCCTCGCGCCGTCATCACTTCGACCAGACCGACCGCGCCGGGCGTCGGCTCGATCGTCTCGACCATGCCCGCCAGCGCCGCCCCGCGCTCGATACAGGCCAGCATCCCCCCCGACCGCTTCAGAACCCGCGCGCATCCGAGGGCGGTCTTATATCGGCCCCGCCAGGGCGCCCCGCCGTCGATGCCGGTGTTCCGCCGCGCCCATTCCCCCAGCCACAAAAGACAGTCGCGCTCGCCGTATTTCCAGCCCGCCGCCGCGATTTCATCGACGAAGCCCTGAACGCTTACGGGGGCCATCTTAGTTCGGTGTCCTGACTGTAGAGGCCGACCCGGTCACAGAAGGCGTCGTCGGGCGACCGGCGCCGCTGTTGCGCCCGCGTGAAAAACGTCATCCGAGGGCGACGGCGGCCCGTCGTCAGCGACCCGACAGACAGCGTGACCGTGCGGAACCGCCCGAAGTCCGGGTTCGACACCGAGTCCGACCGGACGACGTCGGCTTCCCCGTCCCATATCCATATCGCATCGCCCAGCGGCGCCCAGTCGGCCCCGAAGAACTGAAGCCCGATCGAAACCGCCTTCGACCGGACTTCGGCGGCCTCGGCGTCCGCCAGCGCGACGATGCGGGCGTCGACACCGGACAGCGACAGGTCGACCCGCTGGGCGACGCCGTTCACAAGTTGCTGAAGCGCCGGGATGTCCTGAATCTCGCCCAGGCCCTTGTAAATCCCGCCGGTAGGGTCGACCAGGTCCGACGCCTTGTCGAAGTCGCCGACGCCGGTCCATGCCCGAATCGGCGTGTCGGTCGCGACATACAGAAGAACCGACCGGCGAATCAGTTTGCCGTCGATCTGGGCTTGAATCAGCGGGTCAATGTTCATCCGACATACTCGACGAAGGCCGCGGTCCCGTTCCCCCAGCGCCCATATTCGGTCGCCATACTCATGGAGTCGGCCTGGGCCAGAACGAACGTGCCGGTCGGATGGTCGAAGTTGACGGACTCCCCGGCGTCATGGGCGGCCCGAAGCGGCGGGCGGATGGTCAGGTCGTATTCGTTCGGGGTTCCGGTCGCCGTCGCGTTTAGGACGACGTGCAGTTCGTTCATTTCGTCGCCATAGGCCAGCGAAAGAAACTCGCCCCCCAGCGGGACGCCGTCGCCATCAAACAGAACCCGGATGGTCGTCGCGCGAAGGGCCGCCGACGCCGACAGTTCAGCCCCGATGATGATCGACGAATATAGCGACCCATCGCCGAACGGGGCGTCGTCACTATGCGGGACGCTCGCGGACCCAGACCAGCCGGGCGGCGTCGGGGCTTGGCGAAGGTCACAGACCGCGACGTTCACCGGCTCGACGCCGCCGTCTGAACCGAACTGAACCGCGCGCCAAGCCCGAATTTGGTTCGGGGTCGTCAGGCGCGGGAAGTCTAGGGCCAGGGTCCAGAGGCCGCCGCCCGAGGCGTTAACCCGCTGTTGCTGGCCCGATGCCGTGATTCCGCCGCTGACCACGTTCCCGACCAGGTCAAGCCGGAACGATTTCGCCTTCAGGGTCGCATACGGAAAGGTCAGCACGGCGGGGGCCTATTCTCTCAAGAGCGTTTGTTCCAGTTGCGCTTCAGGCGCCCCGGCCTTGATCGCGGCGACCGTCTGACGCTGCGACGCCGCCAGCATAGCGCGGACGTTCGCATAAATCACACCGTCGCCGTTCGCGCCCGCCAGATACAGTTCATTCGTGACCGTGATGTTCTGGGCGCCGCGACCCGCGCCGCGCGGCTGTTTCATGTTTCCGACCCAGCCGTCGCGGTCAGGAACGAAGAACTCGCTATTCGGGGTGTTCTCGTTCACCCGATACGCCATCCCGGCCTTGACCGGCCCGCCCAGCGCCCGGTTGCCGCCAAACATGGCCGCCGCGATGGTCGAAAAGATATTCCCGGACCCGCCGCCGCCGTTCCCTTGCTGGGCGAACAGTTGCGAAAAGACCTTCGACAGATAGGACTCGATCTGGTCGAAGGCCGCCGCCCTGAAGCGGTTCCCGATTTCCGTCCCGATGTCATCCGCCGACACGATTTCGACGAAGGCCCGCGCCATGTCGCGCCCCTGTTCGTCGTATCGCTCCTGACTTGCCGCCCGACCGGCGCGAACCAGGCCCGCGATGTAGCCCGCGTTATCGTCCAGAGGGTTCAGGCTGGCGTTCCCGGTCAAGGTCATGTCCTGGGCGGCGTAACCGCCTTCGATCGTCGCCGCTTCGGTCGGGGTCAGCATCTTTTCAGCGACCGCCGCCCGAAGCGTGTCGCGGACCTTCGCCAAGTCGACGGCGGCCTTTTCCGTTTCGCTTAGAATGTCATAGGACAGCCGGTCGACTTCTTCGCGAAGGTCTTTCACCCGATCGGCCTCGCTGGACACCGCAGCGGCGGCGCGGGCGGCGGGCGGGGCGGCCCCAGCGCCCGCGCCTTCCGTTCGGAACCCTCGCTCGGCGTCGGCGATAATGCTTTCCAGACGGGCCTTCGCGGCGTCGGCGGCGACCTTTGCGTCGGCCTCCTGTTGATCGGCGCGGCGGCTCGCCAGGTCGGACGTTCCGGCCCCAAGGCCCGGCGAATAGGACGGCCCAGACAGACCCGCCCCGCGCCCCGACGCTTGGGCTTCAGCCACGCGCGCCGCCTCGGCCCGAAGCGCCGCCCTGACCCGCAGTTCCTCATAAAGGACATTCGTCGCCGTCACGCGCGACCGGGCCTCATTGAGCGCGGCGGCGGCGGCCAAGTTCATCTCTTTCCGGTTTTCAGCCGTCGCGTTCGCAGCCGCCCGCGCCGCCGTTTCGTATTCGTCCAGCGCCTTATCGGTCGCCGTGACCGTGTCGTCGAGGCGGCGGGCCGCGACCGCGGACTCCCCGAACCGCTGATTCAGGACGACAAGGCCGGTCGCCAGAGCCGCCACCGCCACCACGACCAGACCGACCGGGTTCGCCGCCATAGCGACGTTTAAGGCGACTTGCGCTCTGGTCGCGCCCGTCATGCTCGCGGTCATTGCGATCTGAAAAGCAGTCAGGCGCGCCGTGGCAATCCCAGCGAGCGCCGTCTTAACGCCCGCGATTGTCAACGCCGTTGCGTATCCGGTCCCGACCGCGACCGCGGCATAACCCGCCGCCGTCGCGATTTCGTCCAGATTGTTCGCGACGAACTCGACCACCGCCGCGAACTTCGCCGAAGCGCCGGTCGATGCGTCCAGTTGGCCGATGAACTGGGTCGTTCGGGTTTCCAGATTCGTGAAAGCGTCGCCGATCGTCGCCGTCGTGCGGGCGAAGGCGGCGTCGGTCCCGGCCTGGGCGTTCTCGATGGCGCGGAACACGCGGGCCGACGTAAGGACGCCCTCTTCCCCAAGCTTCTTCAGGCCGCCGATCGTCGTGTCGAACTCATCCGCGATCGCTTGCGCCAGAACGATGCTATTTTCGCGGATGGCCTTCAGTTCGTCACCCGCCAGCGTCCCGGACCCGAGGCCCTGGGCAAGCTGCGTGACCGCCGAAGACCGTTCCGACGCCGACAGGTTCGACGTTGCAAGCGCCTTGTTGACCGTCTCGGTCACGCGGGCGACTTGCTCCTGGGACACGCCCAGTTCCTTCGCCGAAGCCGTCAGGCGGTTGTAAAGGGTCGCCGTCCCTTCGAGGCTGGAGCGCGACCGAAGAGAAATCCCGACCAGTTCTTCCATCTGGGCGTTGACCGTGGCCTGGTCCGCCCCCGCCGCCCGAAGCGGGTTCGACATCCGAGTCCATGCGTCCGCGTATTGCTGGACTTCCCGCGCCGCCGCGCCGACCGCGATCGACGTGATCGCCGTCTGAATGTTCGCGCCCATGCTCGCCACGCTTCGCGACGTGTTCTGATTCATGCGTTCGAACGACTTTTCGATCGCCCGCGTCCGCTGTTCGGCGACCCGCTGGCCTTGGCGCATCCCGCGCTCAAGGCGGGACACGTCGGCGGAAAGTTCCAGAACCAGGCGTTCAACGTCTTTCGCCATGCCGACTAACTCCCGCGGGCGTTCCGCTCTTCCTCTCGGGCCAAAGCGGCCTCGAAATCATCAAAGGATGGCGCTTCGGTCTTTTGCGGGACGTTCGCCACCGTCCAGCCGTCGACCTTTGCGTTCACTTCCCACCACGACATAGCACGGATGGCGGCGACCGTTATTCCGGCGAACGCGGGGTGTCCGTAGATGGGGCCGAACCGGATTTTTCCGCGGGGAAGGTCTGGGGGTCCGTCGCCGCCTCCCCCTCGACTTTTCCCGGCGGTTCATCGGGGACGCCGATCACGCCCGCCTGAAGGATGATCTGGGCCAGCGGGGCGGCCTCGCCCCAGGGCCGGTTCGCCACCCAGCGGTCGGCGATGCGCCGGGCCGTTTCCGGCTTCGCGCCGCCGCCGACCAGGGCGATATAGACCACGTCGACCAGAAGCTTTACCGACCACCGGCCCGACGAAATGACCTGAAGCGCCCATTGCGGCCCCATGTCGTGCCGCTCTTGGATGAACTCGGCTTCCCCGACGCCGAACTTCAGCGAATGAAGGTCCGGGCCGATCGGAACGTCCCGGACGGTCTGGGACCGCGTCCCGCCATCCTTCGACATGGCGATTTGAAGGGCGGCGAGGGCCTGACCGACACTCAGTGCGGAAAGGTCAAAAGGCGCCGGGGTTTCCCCCAGCGCCTCGCCCCCGAACAACGATTCGAGTCCGTCGATCATGTTACGGGGTCGGGTCCATCGTCACCGGGCCGGTGAATTTCATAGTCAGGTCAGCCGTTGCCGAACCCGTCTCGCCGCCGTTGACGTTCCACGACAGAAGCAAAAGCTGGCCTTCGAACATGACTCCGTTAGGCGCGTCGATTTCGACTTGGGCGTTTCGGGCCTCACCGGAAACATACCAATTGAAGAACTCAGGAACGTCGACGGCCTTCACGCGACCGGCGCCGGAAACCGTGGCCGACAGACTGTCGACTTCGGTCACGGTGAAGGCCACCGCGGTTGGGTTGTCACAGTCGGTGTCGATTTCATCGGTCGAAGCCGCGTCGAACTGAATCGCCCGGTCGCCGTTGAAAGTGCAGAACAGGCTAAAGACTTCCGGGGATTCGCCATTGCTCACCCGAATCAGAAGCCGTCGCCCCGAAAAGTTCGGTTCGGTCGCCATGTCGTCAGTTCTCCAATCCGGGTCAGTCCGGGTCCATCAGATAACGCAGCGTTACCACGGAACGGGCGACGCCGTTAGCTTCGTCAAAATGCCTCACGACTTCGACGCCCGCAACCGTCATCGTGAAGCCGGTCAGCGTCAGGATGCGGGCCAGGGCGACCACCACGGCGGCGGCGAGGCGCTTCGTTCCCGTCCGCCCCCGCGAACTCGCGTCGTCCCAGATTTCGACGTCGAGAAACGACTCGACTTCAGCGTCGCAAGTGTTCGTCGGGCTGGCGGGGACGTCCTGCGCCGAACCGAACGCGACGAACGGATAAGGCTTCGTCGGCGACCCGTCCGCGCCCCTCGGGACATGGTCGAAGACCGGAAGCAGCCCGCCGACCCGCGACACGCCCAGCGCCGCGAAAACCGACGCGAGGCCGGTCGAACCCTGAAGGGCGGCGAAGGCGGCGGTCTGGACGGCGTCGGCGGCGATTTGCGTCATGCGGGGACACATAACGCGAAAACCCCCCGGCGTGAACCGGAGGGCTTCTAGGCGGTCGGGGCGGCCCTATCAGGCGTCGCGGAGGGCGCCCGCGACGATGGGAAATTCGCCGCCCGTAACGGCTGGGTCTTTCTGCATCAGCGCGGAATAAGCCTTAGACGCCTCATCGCGCATCCGAAGATTAGCGTTCAGGGTTCCCTCGACTTGAAAACAGACCTGACGGCGGCCCTTGACCATAATATAGCCCTCGGGGGCGCCAAGGTCGCCGCGGGCGATGCGGGCCTGGCATTCGGCAATATTTGAAACCGCCTTGTTATAGCGGTTCAGAAGGCCTTCGGGGGTCTTCGTCGAATAGTCGGTCATCGGTTCAGCCTTTGAAATGTTCCGCGGGGTTCCGCGCCCGCCCAGACTGTATGACATAGCTTTTGCCGAATGTCATACACTTTTTTTAGGTCAAACCAGATGAATCCGGCTTCCCGACTTCGCGCGGTTATCGACCGCCCAGAGCGGGCGAAGGTTCGTCAGCGACCAGCACTCGCGAAACTGCGCTGGGTCCGACAGGTCGAAGCCGCAGCGAGGCCGGATGTGATCGACCTCCCATTCACCCATATTGTCCCAAGTCATGCGCCGGTCGAACTGGCGCTCAAGATGGGCCATCAAGTCCGCGACGGTATAGCCGACGACCGTTTCCCATTTTCGCCCGGCTTTTGCATCTTTTAGCGCCGCCCGAATCCCCCTCCCGACGTTTGAATAAAGACGGCCCTCGGGGGTCGATAGCTTCGCGCGCTGACGCTCGCGCGCATAGGCGCGGCCCTCTGGGGTTGCCATGCGGGCCAGGACTCGGTCACGATTTGCCCAGTAATGCGCGCGGGCCTTTGTCCGGTTCTTCTCGGGGTCCGCGCGGCGGCGGTCGCGGTCGATGCGCCGCAGCGACTCCTTTGAACAGGCGACCGAACAGAACTTTTTCGAACCGGCTGGGCGCGGCTTGTCGCAGAGAGGGCAAGGCTTCCCTAGCGACTTCGACCGCTTCGCCATTTAATCCGCGTCCTTCAGCCCTTGGCGAAATGCCCTTAACTGTCGGTTTTTGATTAGACGGCGCATCGCCCGAACGGAAGGGTAAAAGAAAGCGCGCGCGGTCCCCGGCCCCGGCGCCCCGAACTCGACCATCCGCGCATAGAAGGCGTCGTTATCGCCCGCCGTGACGCGCCAAGCGACGTCCGCTCCCGCGCCGCCGCGAACTTCGAAATAGCGAATCGAGGCGACCAGGTCGCGTTCGTCCTTTGGGGCGAGGCGGACCATCAGCGCCGCCAGTTCTTCCGCCGACTTCTCATTCGCGGCGTTCAGGCGGCGTTTGACCTTCTTTGGGATAGCCGCCATCCGCTCAAGGAACCGTTTCGCCCGACGCTGGGGGCGGCTTTCGGCGTCCGTGATGCGGTAGGAAACGGCCATGTCACGGCCCGACCGGGAACGTCGGCGGGCTTTCCGTCTCGCCGCCCTCGACCCAGTCGGCGGGCTGGGGCGACTTGACCGGCGTCTGTTCGCACAAGAGCCGAACCGTGGACTGGCCCGGCTGGAACATATTCGCGACCACGCCCAGAAGGCGGCCCTGACCGCCGATTTCTTGAACCCGGTCCCGAACGTCGATCGCCCGCGTCTTCACGGTCGCGCGAAGGTCGACGAAGAAACCCTGGGCGCTGGCGATCTGGCCCTCGCGCATATTCTCGCCGCCCGACTGGCGCGGGATGATCTGACAGGCGAGCGGGCCGACGAAGTCGTCCCAGCCGTCTTGAAAGTTCCCCGCGCCGTCACCGGCTGGGTTCGGGCTGGCGCGCTGGACGGTCGCCGCTGACCTAAGCCGAAGGCGCGTCATCGTTCGACTTCCTCGGGCTTACGGTCGGTTCCGCCTTGCCTTCCGCGACCAGCCGTTCGCCATACTCTCGCGGGACGTTCTCGACCATGCCGGGCTTATAGTCGATTACCGACGTCACGACCCCGCCGACGACGGGGCGGATGCGGCGGCGGTCGGCCTTCAAAAACCTGACCCACATAAGCGGACTCCTTGTCTGGGGGCTGCAGCCTAACCCTTGACCGTATGGAAGGCGAGCCACGTTCCCAGGACGTGCGCGATCGGGGCGGCCTCGGTGTGAAGGTCGTCCAGCGTCGGGCGAACGTCGACCGTCGCGATGTCGTGGTCGTCGTGGTGAATGATAAGCCCGCCCGGTCGGACAAGCTGCAGGGCCAGGGCGTGATCGGCCCGAACCGCCGCTTCGCCGTGGTCGCCGTCGATAAAGACCACGTCGGCGCGGGGAAGGTCAGCCGCGGTCAGGTCGAACGTGCCGCGCCGGGCCAGCAACAGGCGGAAGCGCGGGTCGTCCAGGGCTTCTTCGCCGGGGCGGGGCGGGACTTCGCGGGCCTGGACCGCCTTCGCGAAAGCATAGCCGGGCGGGACGTCGATTCCGACGTAGCGTTCCAGCGACGGGACGTTCCGAAGGATAGCCTTCGCCGTCCGCCCGCTGTTGCATCCGACCTCGATCATCGTCTGGGGGTTCACGCTCTCGACCAGTGTAATCAGCGTTTCCAGTTCGCCGGGGTTCACATAGCGGGTGTGAAGGCCGGACAGGTCGATTCCATCGCGCGGCGGGATGGTCACGTTCGGGCGGACCTTCGACCGGCCCCCGAAGACGGGCGGCGCCGGAATCTCGCCGGGGTGACTTTCCACAAAGGCCCCAAGGGCCGCCGTCGCCTTGTCCATGTCGATTCTCTTGTCGCAGTCGTGATGATGGGCGAAGCACTGACAGGGCCTCACCGGCTCGATCGGGAGATAAGGCGCGAAGCGCGCGCCAGACGCAAACGAAGAGCCGTTCTCATACCCGCCGAAGACCACCGCGACCGGCGTCCCGACCGCCTGGGCCAGAACCGCCGCGAAGCCCGGCGACGTGAAGACCAGCCCGGCGACGTCGACCAGGGCCGCCAGCGTCTCGAAATCCAGTTCCCCAGCCAAAAGGCGGACGTCGGCGTCATAGTCGCGCCCGACCGGCCATTCCCGACCCTTTTCCCAGTCGGCGACGGCCACGACGAAGAACCGATCGCGGACAGACTCGAACAGGTCGGCGAAATGGTCGTGGTCGGGGTTCCGCGCTTTGCAGCCGCCCCATTCCGTCCGGTCGCCCAGCGGGCGGAAAATCATTAGCGGCTTAGTCGGTTTCCATTGCGCCAAAAGGGCCGCCGCCTTCGCGCGCCATGCGTCGGGGATGGGAAGCCGGAAGTCGCCGACCGGGACGCCACAGACCCCGGACATCGCCGCCAGCACCGACCCGGCGTCGCGGACGGTCTGGGGCGGGTAACTGACCCGCAATAGGTCACGCGACAGGGGCGGGCGTTCGCGGGTATAGGCTCGGCGTTCCCGGCGCGCGTTCTTCCCTTGCGTTCGAAGCGACGTCGGTTTCTCGACCAGTCGGACCGGCAAGTCGTGAAACACACAAGGCCAGGGCGTTTCCAGCCAAACAGTCCGACCGGCCTTAAGCAGTTCGCGAACGACGGCCCGTTCGTGAAGGTTGTCCCCGAGGCCGTGCATTCCCTGAACGTAAATCGGTCGCGCCATCTGGTCCCCTTGTCGGGGCCGCTCGCCCCGGTTCGGGTGTATGACAGTCGCGCCTTATCTGTAAAGGCGGAAGGCCGTCATCAGCGCGTCGGCCCCGATCTGGACTTCGTGCGTCCGCTCGGTTCCGACCGCGTCCCTGTTCGTGAAGAAATGGCCCGCTAGAAGGGTCAGGGCTTGCGACAGGCCCGCGGGAAGCGCCAGTTCCGGGTCATCGCCCGCGCCGGTCAGATAGCCGATTTCGAAGCCCGCCGTGAAGTTCACCTGAACCGCGTTGTAACGGGTTTCCAGCGACGGAAGCGAAACCCCTTCCATAAGGTGAATCAGGCCGCCCGACGCGATGCGCTGGAACTCCCAGTCGTTCACCGGGAGGGCGTCCCAGGTGATTTCCCCGACGCCCAGATAGTCGACCGACTCGACCTCCTGAACCGGAACCCGCGCCAGCATCAGCGCCCGGCCTCGCCCCCATTGCCAGCCGGGGCCGCCGTAGGGGTCCGGGGTGAACCACGTCGCCATGTCCAGCCGGAAGACGGTCGGGCGAAGCGTCAGGTGCGTTTGGGCCTCGACATAGTCGACCGCCGCGCGAAGGGCCTGTTCGACGGCGTCGTCCTGACCGGCGTCGAAGGTCGCGTCCCCGGTGTCTTCGATCTGCAGCCGCGATTTCACCACCGACAGCGGAATCGGAAGGTCGGGGCTGACGCTCACGCGGACATAGTTCACGACAGACATTCCCATAAAGGGCGCTTTTCGAACGCCGTCAGCGACGAATAAGGCGAAGCGTTCAGAACTTCAACGCCAAGCCCCGCCAGAAGGGGCGCGGCGGCGTCCAGGTCGGCCCGCCAGCGGTCGCAGTTGACCGCCGAAGGATTGTTCAGGCCTGGGCCGTGGCGGCCATGCCAATGAACGCCGCGCGCCAGCGAATAGTCGAAGCCGACCAGCACGATTCGCGCCGCCCCGGCCTGGGCCGCCAGATTGACCGCCTGAAACCCGCTGTTCCCGCCCGACCCCAGAACGCCGAAACGGTCGAAGGCCATCGTCCGGCGCGAGGGCGACACGGTCACGCATTCCAGACCGAACCGATCGGCATCGCGAACGGCCTGGGTGATCTTCAGGCCGGGGAACGCCCGCGCGCCTTCGTCATGCGCCCAATAAAGCCCGTCCGCGCAATACAGGGCATCCGCCCAAGGCGCGAGACGATGCGAAGCGTTTATCGTCAGCCAAACGGGTTCGGGTCGTCCAGCGGCGGCGAGGCGGGCGCGGATGGTTCCAAGGTCTTCGTCCGAGGCGGACGGCCCCGACGCGACGATGACGACACAGCGCCCGAACCATCGGGGGAACCAGGAAGGGGCGCCGAAATAGGGTCCGCCGCGCTGACAGGCCGCGCCGCCTCCTTTCCGGTCGGGACAATGGCGACCCGGCCATTCGCCAGCCACCGGGCCGCGGTCGCTTCGTCGACCATGACTTCATGACCGGGGCCGCGCTTGTCCTTGCCGACTCCCATTGTCCGACAATATCGGACCCGCACCATCTTTTGCGCCAAGCGCGCCTCCATAGAAAAAGGGCGCCGACCGAAGCCGACGCCCTTCCCTATCACACTGTCACACAGCCCGTTAGGTCTGCGGGAACGAGCCGTCGACGATCGCTTCGGGCCGGTGAATCGCCAGCGCCAGACGCTCTTCGCCGCGGATGGTCACGCGGTTGTTCACGAAATCGTCTTCGTTCTCGGTCGCGATTTCGACGGTGATGTCCTCGCGGTCGAAAATCTGGGCGGCCATATTGAAGGCCCCCAGGGTGAACTCGCCCGCCGTCTGGGCGGCGGTAGCGATGACCGGGCGGCCCCAGAGGGTCGGACCGGCAAGCGCCAGCGGGTTCGCGAAGACATAGGCGCCCTCGGACGTCTTCGTCAGTTCGATCGCCTCCCAGTCGTCGGGGTGCAGAATGAATCCGCTGACCGGATAGAAGGCCAGGGACACTTGCGTCATGGCGCGGCGCAGCGTGTCGATGCGGGTATCGCCGACCTGGTTCCGGGCGGTCTGGTAGGGGGTCGCCGCGGGCTTCAGGCCCTCGATCGACTGGCCCGTCCCGGTCCCGTTCAGCATCGCGTCGTTCTCGACATACTTCACGCCCCAGCGAAGGCGGAAGTCGATGTAGGAACGAAGCGCCGGAACGTCCGAAAGGATTTGGTTCGTCGCCTTGACGAAGTGCGCCAGGGTGCGAACCGGGGCTTCGGCGAACTCGAACTCGGCGTCGGACTGGGGCTTCCGGGTGTTTTCGGAAACCCAGTCGGCGGCGTTGGTGAAGCCGACTTCGCGGAAGTAGGTCACGACCTGGGCCGACGTGCGACCCGGCATCAGCAGGTCGCGAATCAGCAGGGGCATATCCGGCTGAAGGATGATGCCGGGGCGGTAATCGGGCTGCAGCAGCGCGCCGCCGTTGCCCTCGCCGGTCGTGCCGGAACCGATGACGGCGCCGAAGGTGTTACCGTGCCACGACCCGGAAGTCGTGAAGCGGCCCGTCTTCGCCTTGCCTTCCAGCACGGCCTTGAACGAGTCGGAGTCCAGAGCGGACGCCGAAAACGACTTCGGGGCGTTGCCGGGGCCGCCGAAGGCGCCGATCTGGTCGGCCATCTTCTGCGAGACTTCCAGAAGCTTCGCATGAAGCTTCATCCCGGACTCGGCCTGGGCGTTCAGTTCGGCGCGAAGGTTGGCGATCTGGTCGCCGCTCGCGGTTTCCAGCGCAGTCAGGGCGGCCTGAATGGCCGTGTCCCGCTGTTCAAGCTGGGCGTTGATTTCGTCGATGGTCATGTCGAGGGCCTTTCGTCGGCCCGCGCAAGGCTAGGCCGTAGGGATGAACCGGCTGCGAAGGCGAACCGGCGCGGGGGAAGGGGTTTCGATCGCTTCGACCGGGAGGGTTCCCCCCGCAATACCCGCGAAGCCGCGCTGAAGCAGGGCGTCGGCCTGGGACTTCGACAGCCCGAGGGTTCCCCGGAGTCCGTCGTGTAGGACACCGATAGCCGGAATCTCGCCGCTTGCAAAGGTCGCCCGCGCCTGAACCGCCGCCGCGCGCTTCGGGGAGGGGACGCCCAGGCGGGCCAGCGTGTCGCCCAGCGTCCCGACCCGGTCGGCCATGCCGCGCTTAACCAGTTCGTCAGCGCCGAAGACCTTCCCGTCGCCGAAGGCTTCGACGACCGTTTTCCGGCTGACCTTGCGGTTCTCGGCCACGGCGCCCCGGAACGCATAGGCCGACTCACCGACCAGCGATTCCAGTTGCTCGCGCCCTTCCTTCGTCAGCGGGCCGAAGGGGTGCGCCGCGATCTTGTGTTCGCCTTCCTTGATGATCGTGGTTTGAACGCCTTGCTGTTCCAGCATCCCCGAAATGTCTTCGTGAATCGAATACACGCCGATCGACCCGGCGCGCCCGCCCGGCGTCACGACGATTTCGTCAGCCGCCGACCCGACCCAGTAAGCCGCCGACGCCATCAGGCTGTTGACCTGGGACACGATCGGTTTGGTGCCTCGGGCCGCTCGGACTTCGTCCGCGAACTCCTGAACGCCATAGGTCGAACCGCCCGGCGAGTCCCAGTCCAGCACGATCGCGGAAATGTCGTCGTCGGCGACCAGCGCGCGGAACGCCGCCGAAACCTTCTCGACCGACACGCCGCCCGCGCATTGCTCTTCCATCGCCGTCATACGCTGGGCCATCACGCCATAGATGGGAAGGACGGCCACCGACCCGCCCGACTTGCGGGCCTGGTCCGTCCGACGCTGGGAAAGCTTCGCGTCTTCCGAAATCGGCTCAACCGGCCCGGCCAAATCGAACGATCGGTTCGCCAGAATGGACATGGCCGCCGCCAGATATGACCGCTCGACCGCCCAGGGCGTCGTCGCCATCATCGACAGAAGGTGAAAATATCGCATCGGCGTCAGACTCCGGGGGTCGGCTCGGTCGGCGACGGGGGGGTTCCGCCGTTCTTCATTGTGCGGGCCTCGGCCTCTCGCTGCAACATCGACAGCGGGGTCAGGTTTTGTTGCACGGTCAGGACGTCGCCGCCGTCGCCCGCGATCTTGTCCCACTCTTCCAGTTCGCGGACTTCGTCGCGCGTCATCCAACCGTTCTGAAGAGCCGACGAATAAAGCTTCGCCCGCGCGTCCGTGTTGCCGCGCAACAGGCCCTCCGAACTGAACTTCGCGTAATAGCCCGCCGCCCGGTCTTCAGCCGTCAGAAGTCGCCGGTCGATCGCCTGTTCGATGCGGGTCAGGTAGGGCATCAGACAGAAGTCGCGGAAGTCCATCCGCATCCCCTCCTGACCGCCCGGCCACGACGTCATCTTGTCGGTGTGTCCGATCATCATCGGCGGAACCTGAAACCACCGGCAAATGTCCTCAATATTGAACGACCGGGTCGCCAACATTTCGAAGTCGGCGGGATTGATGCCCATCGACTGCCACTTGAACCCGCCTTCCAGAAGCATCGTCGCCCCGGCGTTTTGCGAGCCGGTGAAGCGGTCGATGATCGTCTGAAACTGGGCGCGGCGGTCGTCGTCGAGGCGGGCGGCGGGGTTGTCCGTGTAAAAGAAACCGGGTTGCTTCAGGCCCTTGGCATACTGACGCCCGACCGCTTCTTCGACCGCGATCGCGTTTCCGAAGGTCTGGCGACCATACGAAATCGTCGACAGGCCCAGGTCGGGTTCGCGGTTGTCCGTGAAGCCCTTCAGAACGAAGACCTGTTCGGGCGAAAGTTGTTCCTGCGAGCCGTCGCGGAACGTGACCAGATAGTAAAGCGCGCCGCGGTCGGTTCGCATCGGAACGCAGCGGTCATAGTCCCACGCCCGAAGGCCCGACAGTTCGCCGCCCAGCGTGTCCTTGATCGCGTAGCCCATGCCGCGACCGACTAGGGACGCGACCATCCCTTCCATGAACTCGACCGGCGTCTGGGTCGCGTTCGGCTGGACCCGAAGAACCTCTGAAACCGGGTGATCTTTCGCCATTTCGCGAAGGCCGTTCGGTCCGCGCCGCATGATGTGAAGCGGGAGGGTCGCCACAGTCCCGGAAATGAGCCGCTGACAGGCCCAGGCCGTCGACAGGTTCAGCACCGTGTCCGGCGTGACGTCTTTCTGGGCGTAGTTTGCGCCGCTGAAGAATGCGCCGAACGGAATCTGGCCCGACAGGCGGAAAACTTGGCCGACCCGACCCCAGAAACTGCTCATGTCGTCATCACCGGGTTATTCAGAAAATCGTCAAGGGCCGACCCCTCGGGGCCGAACCTTGCCACAGACGCGCCGACGCTCATAGCACACGCGACCGCGCCGTCGATTCGTCCGGTCGCTTTCCGTTTGTCGAAGATGATGTCGCCGGTTCCTGACGGGTTCGGCTTCGGGAAGACCCCGGCGACGTTCCAGCGAAGCACGGGGTTCGGCGGGGTCCACCACCGGCCCTCAATGATCGCGTGTTCCCAAGCCTCGATCGACCCCGGCATCCAAAGCGGGTTCTCGACCACTTCGCCGCGCTCATTGAACCAGCCGTAGCGATGGGCCAGGCGTTCGTCGACCTTCGAAAAGCGCCGGAAGCCCTGGGGGTGTTCCAGCATGGGCGGGAAGAAACCGTCTTCCGCCATCCGCTCCTCAAGGTCTTTGTGCCTATATCGGTCATAGGCCGTGAAGACGACGTCGAAGTCGTTCTGGTCGGTTTCAAGCTGCAGCCCGATCGCGGCGGTCGGAACGATTTTCCCCGGCGTTGCCTCTAGCCATCCGTCCCGGACCCAGACGTCATAGGGGACGCGGTCGCGCGCCGCCCGAACGCGAAGGGTATCGGCGGGGGTCCAGAACTTCAGAAACGAATACAGGTGCGGGACGCCCGCGACGGTGTCCTGAAAGGTCAGCGCGCGGGCGGTCAAGTCCTGCGACCACGATAGGTCAAGGCCGCCATGCGTCCGCGCCCCCCGGAAGTCTTCAAGGCGAAGGTCGACGACCGACCGGCGCCGCCCCAGCCCGCCGCTCGGGGTCGGGTTTTTCTCGCTGACTTCGCAAGCCTCCCATGCGTCGCGCGTAATCCAAGCCCGGTCGGCGTCGGTCCAGACACAGAAGTTCAGGCGAAGAACCGTGTTCTGATACGACGGAAGCATCTTCGCCGACGCGACCTGGGACCGGTC
>Ga0181351_1000207_pt1 | contig 15777 bp, 27 predicted proteins | sample Su13VDMM15SD_FD_170485 | JGI IMG/M metagenome (GOLD analysis project Ga0181351, IMG submission 170485) | Freshwater viral communities from Lake Michigan, USA - Su13.VD.MM15.S.D | ecosystem: Environmental > Aquatic > Freshwater > Lake | place: USA: Michigan | collected 2013-07-16 | reverse complement strand
GAATTAATTTCACGTGGGTAGGGTACTTTAATTCACCCTCTCTTCGTTCTTTCATTACTTTTTTAATGGCTTCTCTTTTATTAAGTCCCCACTCATCGTTGAATCCACCACCTATCCAATTGAACAGGTAGAGGTATTCGCCATCTTTGTTTCGATACAATTTTTCTTTTGACATAAGTTCTAGGTTTTAATAACTCCAAAGAGTTAGGTTAGTATTTTCTTTTATTCTTGCTTTAACTTTAACTATTAACTCGTCCATAATAGCTATTGTCTTTGCTCCTTTGTATTCAGTTATTTGTCGATTGGTCTTACGTCTATAATAAGTTACGTATACCTTTGTTCTGTCTTCTTTCATTACACTTAGCTCTGCTACTGCATCTTTGATGGTTACACATCCTATCTGTATTCTGTTCATAAGTTCTAAGGTTTTATTGGGAACATAAATCCCACGTGTTCATACTCATTAATTTTTTCTTGGTCAATCCTAAAGACTTCAAAATAAATTTTGCTAGTCTAGTGTTTACCTTTGGGTTTTCAAGTTCACCGCTTCCTATTTGTTGTACGACATAGGATGGAGACATACCCAATACCCTTGAGCAAAACTTCACGTCCTGCCCAAGGTAGAATTCTTTTTCGTCAACACACAACGTCCAGTTGTGGTCGAAGCCGTAGCTACTTGTGATTTGTACTTTCATATTGATAGACTTGGAAATCCGTCAATAACAAGAATTACTATCGTAGATAGCAAGGTAATTGCAAGGCCACCTCCTAAGAAAATAGCCAAGCCAAACATTAATTTTTCCATTGTGTAAGGTTTTAATTGGTTAAGACGGCACCTTGTGATGCCGTTTCGACTATTGAAGTCATCGTCAGTTAACCTTGTGAAACATTTCTTTCTTGAATCGAATCAAGTGACCCTCCTCGTACTTTAGGAGGTCTTCTAGTCTGTCTCTATCAACAGGTATTATTTCCTGTGTTACAGGATGTTTAAAATCGTTGATGCCGATAAAGTTGATGTTTCTTTTTAATTGCTCAGTGATTGTTGTTGTTCTGATTGTTCCGTTCATAAGTTCTAGATTTTTAGGTTGGTTTATAATCCATTTGCTAATAGTATGCTTTGTGCTTTAATTATAGCTCTGCACTTTTTTAGAATTTCTTTTGCCTCATCAATTTCATCATCTTCCATATAATTAAGTTCACTTTTCATATCGTACATATAATCGTGGTATGTATCAAAAAATGCACCCATTTCTAAACGCATGTATAGGTCATTTACTTCTTTTATTATCTTGTTCATGTTTTCTATGGTTTTAAATTGTTAGTTAATACCACACCTCGTCTAAGGTGTAGCTATACTTCTTACTTACATAACTTATGAAATTGTTCATATGATTTTCATCGTTAAAATTACGAGTCATAACAACATACTTCCCGTATGCAGTTGTGAATTGGATTGTTGCATTCATATTGTTATTTGTTTATTTCCATCCCCTTACTTTCATTCGGGATGTTTTGATTAATACTTTGTTTAAGAAATAGCCGATTATTTCATAGCCATTTTCGATTCTGATGATTCTACTTTCAATCATTGTTTCTAGGGTTTAATTGGTTAAGACGCTTCACAGCGTTTCGGTCATTGAGACCTCTTCAGTTAACCTTATAGTGTATATGTATGATAATATCCTTTATGATATATAGCAAATGCAACATCACTATTTTTATATTCTTCCATATATTGTTCTAATAGATTTTCAGCAATTTTTTTGTCATTCGTTTCAAATAATACTATTGTTTTATCTTCGGGCATTGCAATTACTTTATACATAATTTTGTTTTAATTGGTTAGTGGTGCAGTAGGTATCGCTCCTATAATTAGTCATTCTAACTGCACCTTATTATTATTGTTACTTGCACCACATTTATATAGAGGGAATCGAACCCTCACAAGTAGGTTATTTGTTTTGTTTTGGCGGAAGCGTTAACACCGTTCTCCCCTATCGTTTTTGTCTTGCAATCACCCTTTATGTAACACTCTCTGAACATCTATTTATGTCTACCCATAACCTAACGACATTCATACCCTCTACATATACTCTTTTGCATCGTGTACCTTTCCAATAAGTCTTTAATCAATCAAGGCTCGTTTGCCTCTCTAAATACTATAACGCAAGACTATTTGAAATGTTACAATAAAATTGCATTTTTTTTTATTTTCTTTCATTTTCTTTGACTAAAACCACCATTATATGCTCGTAAAGTATTGATTGGTTGATAGTTAAGTAGTTTATTTTTTTTTCATTAAATTATCAATATTTGTTGTTTTTTATTTTGGATAGGGGCTATTGCTCTCTTCAGTAAGTCTATCTAGTAATTTTTCCGTGCAGATTTCCGTGCTTCCTTTCAAGTCAAATGATCAACCGACCGACCGACCGATTGGTCGTTCTATTTAACATAATGTGAATTATACTACACGCATATTTGGTAGCAGATTAATATGTCGTTCTGTCGGCAGAGATGCCGTGTAACAGACAAGCCGACCTATCGTGCTATAGGTAGCTAAGGTAGTGAGGGGGTTGCCTATGAAAAGCTAGAAATCCCCGACCAAAAGTTTGAAAAGCAGACCCCCCCCATCGATTTTTAAATCGTTTTCCTTTTGGTCAGCTCATCGTCAAACGTATATATTACCCACAAGTTCTAAATATTTAGTATATTTGCAATATAAATATAAGCCATGATAAATAATCGTTTAACAACAAACACAACAGGCAAGCCATTAAAAAAGCAGGACTATAGCTCAATACCATTTAAAAATACGGCCATTGATCGGTTTAAAAAAAATTCTGTTAATTGGTCTGACAACATATCAAACCCTGAGAATTCAGAATTCGTTAACGAGGTCGCATTTAATAATGGCATTAAGGTTAGTAAGGTTACTCAAAAAATGTTTAATGACAGGTACCTTAAAAATAATTAGTATATTTGCATCATGAGTATACTATTTGAAAATAGATTTTGGTACGGCATTAATTTAGGGTTTGAGTTATTCCAACCAGACGAAATGTTTGACGAGTACCAGTTAGAGATTAACATATTAATAATAAAAATAACAGTATTATGGCAAAAATGAGAATAGGGAGAACGACTCCCTTAACAACAGATCCAGTAACAGGTGCACGTATTGCAAATCCAGAAAAGATGGGTGGTAGACTTTCTGGTGATGGCTTTGATAGAGAAATTTCTTCTTGGCCAGTAGTTAGGGAGGCATATAAGTCGGGAAAATATGGATTTAGAAAATTTACGGGTACTGAATTTAAGTATGACCCAAGAGTAGAAAAATATTTAAAGGGCGAAACAAATATCTTATCTGAAGATATAGATGAGCCAATGATTGTTAAGAGAACAAATCCAGCAACTGGAGAAAACGTAATGGATCTACATGAAAGATACAAGCCAGGAGGACCAACATATAACAAAATAATTTCACGCATTCAAACTGAGCGTAGACCCAAAAAAGGTGAAGTAGCCAATTTTTCAACTACTCAATACGAGTCTGCACTTTCAAAATCTGGAAGTAACTCATATAACCAAGCAACAGCAGAAGGTCCTAATTATGTAGAGAGTTTTACTCCAGGAGCTAGAAAAACAAAACCTGCAGTAAAAGCAAAAACACCTATTACTGTAGCACCTAAGGTTATTCCAACTAATATTAAAAAAGTAGCAGTCACTACACCTACTAATACACCTACAGCTAAGTCTAAACCTACTGTTGCAGCAACTCCAAAGGAGGACATGACTATTCCATCGAGAATGGCTATTAAAAAACCAGGACTAATAAAGACAGAGAAGCAAGAGCTTCAAGGTGAGTTAGAAAAACGTCCAGAATACACACAAATTAGTTCTACCCGTAGAAATATTTTACCTACGAAAGGCGGTCGTTATAACATTCATACTCCTATTGGAGCTAAAGTTGTACAAGCACTTACTGGATACAATAAAAAAGGTGGTTACCAAGAGGGTGAAGGCCGAATATTTGGTGATAGAATTAGAACTACTGACAAAGATCGTTCTTACAACATAATAGAAACAGACGAAAGTGGAAGAGCTATATTTAAGGGTGCTGAGGGCTTAAAAGACCTTAGAGCACAAAAAAAATACAACAAGGAATTTGATAAGTATCAGGCGAAACAAGACCAGATGAAGGCTTACTCAAGTATGTTCAATAATGCAGCAAATCGTAACACAATTGAGTCTCAAATTTCAAAGTTAAAGAAACCGTAGCACGATTATTGCTATATTTGTATTAAAATTAAATTAAATGATAGTAAAAGAGATTCACTTTGGCGATGACGGCCAAAAAAAACTAAAGTCTGGCATCAAAAAGATTGCTGGGGCGGTCAAGAGCACCATGGGTGCTAGAGGCAGGACGGTACTAATAGAGTCCGAGAACCACATTGGCGGTATCACTGTCACAAAGGACGGTGTAACGGTCGCTAGGTCTATCAATCTGTACGATCCCACTGAAAATTTAGCTGTAATGATGATGCGACAGGCAGCTGATCGCACTGCTGTTGTTGCTGGAGACGGAACCACAACGGCAATTGTGTTGGCTGAGTCTATAATTGACAACGCTGACAATATTATCGACAGTGCCGACAATATTACAGAGGTAATCCGTGAGATATCTGAGATAACTACAAAAATCTGCTCAAGACTCAGTAAGATGTCCAAGAAATTAAGTGGAAAGAAGCTACTTGACGTTGCCACCATCTCTGCGAATAACGACAGGGAGGTTGGCAAGATGATCGCTGACACATTTGGCAAGGTTAACGTTGTTACTGTCGAGAACAGTCAGACTCCAAGCACACATGTAGAGATAATCAGTGGAATGAAGATCGACAGGGGGTTCTCTTCTAAGTACTTCATCACTGATCAAAAAAAGCAGGAGTGTGTACTTGACAATCCGTATGTATTGATCACGGACCACGAGATATCCAACATACTAAACATAGAGAAGGTTATCGCTCACGTGATATCATCTAACAAGTCGTTACTAATCATCGGTCAGCTGAGTGCGTCTGCACTAAACACGTTAAACTTGAACGTTGCACAGGGCAAGATAAAGGCCTGCAACATCATCCCACCATCATTTGGATACAGGAGCAAGGACCTGTTGTTTGACTTGTCTGTTTCGTTGGGCGGAACATACTTCTCTGAGGACACTGGTGACGATCTATCTGTTATTGAGGTTGAGGATCTTGGTCGTGCTTCTAGGGTTATTGTCAACAAGGACATGACCTTATTTATGCCGTTACCAGCCATGACTGATGCGATAGACAAGAACATTCAGGTGTTAAAGGAGTCAATTGCTGAGACTACAGACGTTAACGAGGTAAACTTTATAAACGAGAGAATCGCAAACATGTCTGGTGGAATTGGTATCATATATGTTGGTGCACTAAGCGACATTGAGCAAAAAGAAAAGAAGGACCGTATTGACGATGCTGTGTGTGCTGTAAAGGCTGCACTAGAGGACGGAATACTTCCTGGTGGGGGTATAGCATTGATAGATGCGTTTGACCTTGAGTTTCCAGATGTAATCACAACTGCTGAGAAGATAATGCTAAACGCTGTTGCGTCTCCATTCAAGCAGATAGTATTAAACTCTGGAAAGAATCCTGAATTGATTTTATCTGACATGCCAATCGGTAGGAATATCGGGTATGACGTGAAGAACGAGTGCTACGGTGACATGATCGGTATGGGTATTATTGACCCAACGAAGGTTACAAGAAATGCATTGATGAATGCTGTGTCTGTTGCAACCACAATAATGAGTACTGACGCAATAATAACAAACATAAGAGACTATGAAGGTTCTAAATAGATTTATATTAATAGAGAGGGTATTTGAGCAGAGAGAATCCAAGAGTGGATTGATACTCAGCGGTGACGACTCAAAGGACATGCGTTACCACAAGGCAACAGTCATAGAGACTGGTGTTAATATAGATGGAATATCTAGTGGTGACGTTATACTATTTGACAAGGTATCTGGTCACGATGTGCTTATAGGCGACCAAAGGATGTCGGTGATTCAGGAGAAGGACGTTGTTTGCGTTCTTTAAGTTTATTGTTGAATCTTTTGACGGCTATAGCCACTGTTTTTTGTGAAAAGGTGGCTGTCTGATTATAGATTCGTAAGTTTGTCTCAGGGAACATGTCTATACCGAGCAGCTTTTTATGCATCCCAGACACCATCTTTTTAGCCATTGGTGACAGCTCAAATAGTTCAGCCTCACCAAATCCCTTTGTTCTCCACTTTGATATGAATCCATATCTATACAGCCTATTGAATCTATCCTTGTCCCATGGCATGAAGTTGGCGTACTCTCTAAATGTTGTCCTGTTGAATAGGTGCTCACCATATAGGTAGAGTATCATCTCAAGGTCGTTGACTTTTTTTATGTCGTACTCGTACATTGTAAACTTACGAACCAGGCCCCAATTCTTAAGGAAGTCATGCTTAACCTCTGACCTAACTACGATTTCTTTTTTTTGTTTTCTTATTCTTCTTTGAATCATTTTGATTATATTTGCATTATAGTATCAAAGATAATGAAAAAATGAGAAAAAACGGAGAATCAAAAGGATTTTCTCAAGAAGAGAAGGATGCAATGCCAATAAAAAATGCGGCTATTGATAAATTAAATTCTCTTTTGAGACAACAAAAAATAGAGTCAGGCTACAAAAAAGTAAATGACGATGAGTTAAGGAATCCATATTCACAAAGATTATCAGGAAGAGAAGTGAACCTTGAGAACCGTATAATTAATTTAGATAAAAAATGAAAGACCCTAGATTAGAGCGAGCTGGAGTCGAAGGTTTTAATAAGCCTAAGAAAACACCAAGTCACCCAACCAAGAGCCACATCGTGGTTGCTAAGTCTGGTGATGAGGTAAAGCTCATTCGTTTTGGTCAGCAGGGAGTAAAGACCAATCAGACGGCTGGTCAGCGTGAGGCGTTTAAGAGCCGTCATGCAAAGAACATATCTAAGGGAAAGATGAGTGCTGCATATTGGGCAGACAAGGTTAAGTGGTCACCTAGCAAGACTGCCTCAAATAGTAAAAAATGGGTAAAGGGATCATGATTCACTTAATAGAACAAGATTTAGAAACTAATTTAACGTTAGACTTAGCTAAAGACTTACTTGAACAAAATTTTAATGCAAGCAATACTGTTATTGTAACAGTATCTACAGACTACTCTTCTAATGTAGGGCAATTATTGCGTCATGCACTTAGCCATGGTAAAGAGATTTGTGATGGATTTGGTATAGACGTCCCTTATCCTGATGAAATTTGGGACGAAAGATATATAGGTGAGCTAATTAAAGTATTTGACTTATATAAGTACAAGCTTGAAAATAAAAAAATACTATTTGTAGAGGCTGGTGTTATAAGGGGATCTAACTACAAGTACATACAAGATTTCTTGTGTGATCATTTAGGCATAACAGAGGACGTATTTTTCTTAGCTTTATTTGAAAATAAAAACTCAAAGTTTAAGTCTGACTTTATTGGTGATTACTATGATAATGAAACCCAAGACTTAACATTTTGGTGGGAAGAAGAAAATAATCATTGGATATGAAAGACGCTTGCTATAAAAAAGTAAAGTCACAGTATGATGTTTTTCCATCTGCTAGAGCATCTCAGGCCATTGCAAAATGCAGGAAGAGTTCTGGCGTTGTTAGAAAGACAGAGGCAGGAGCATCATTAAAGAGATGGGAAAAAGAAAAGTGGACTGACACTAAATCAGGTAAGTCCTGTGGTGCAGGAGGCAAGAATGAGTACTGTAGACCAAAGGTAAAGGTTTCTTCAAAAACTCCAAAAACAATTTCTGAGATAAGTCCGTCTAAGCTGATCGCTAAGAAGGCAGAGAAGTCTAGAGTTGGTATGGGAAGAAAAGTTTCAAGTGTATGATAAACATAGTTGATAATTTCTTAGATGACTTAACGTATATATCAACCTACAATAAGTTATTAGAGAATGATTTTGAGGAGGTAGTTGTTGGAGACAAAAGTTTTTGGGTACAGTTTAGCACTCCAGAGTTTAACAAGACTGTCCTTGACAGGGTTAGTTCGATAGAGGGTGTAGAGAGAAGTTCTGTACTCAGTTTTTTTAGGTTGGCTACAGATGAGTTAGACACGGACTGGAGAATCCACGCTGACTCTATAATAAATGGTGATAGACCAACTAGGGCACTTGTATTAAATATTTCACCCAGTAAAATGAGTGGACTACACGGCACCGCATTTTGGAGCCACAGAGAGTTTGGTGATAGCCTACACGATGGGGTGTCGTTTGAAGATTTTGACGGAATGCTTTTAAATCACTCAAATGATTTATCAAAGTGGGACTTACAGTCTGTCGTTGGATATAAGATTAATAGGGCGGTGTGTTACCCATGCAATTACTTCCACAGCAAGTACCCGAATATAGGATGGGCAGCTGGAAGAATGGTTTATGTAATGTTTTATAAATAAATAATATATGTTAATACTAAAAAACAAGGGACTTGGTGACACGATTGCATCAATAACGAAAGCAACTGGAATAGACAAGCTAGTCGGGGAAGACTGTGGCTGTAAGCAGCGACAGGAAATGTTAAATAATCCAGATTTACTAATAAACAAAATATTTTATGGGACAGAGCAAAACATCGAAGTACTACGAGAAGAACCCGAAGGCAGCGGAGAAGCATAGGGAGTACCAGAGAGAACTAAACAAGAAGGAAGAGCAGATTAAGTATCGATCAGAACACGTGAAAGAGCGTAGGAAGCTTGGTATTGACGGAAAGGGCGGCCCTGATGTAAGTAAGAAAAAAAATGGTACCTTTGTAAAGGAAAGCCCATCGATAAACAGAGCTCGAAATGGGGCAAATGGAAAAAGTACTAAAAAATAAATAGACATGGCAAATTTAAAATTACAAGTTAGTGTGGCAGCGGTTGTTGCACCAAGCGATACTGTTAACATAGCGTACCCTGGAGACGAGACTACATCACCAAACAATTCAAAATGGCCTTGTGTTTTATATATAGGCACAAGTGGAAGTGTAAAAGTTCGCACTGCTGGCGGTAACGAAATCACGTTTGTTGGTGTGAGTGGATTTTTTCCTGTACAGGTAGTTCGTGTTTTTGCTACAGGAACAACAGCCCAAAACATTGTTGCTCTTTGGTAGATGATACAAATAGGTATAAATATAGCTGTAAAAGGAAGTAGTTCATTAATTTCTGACATTGTTAATACTTTTGAGGCAAGGGTATTAGCTGATGGAGGTGTGTTCGAGGCTAAGGTCTGTCTACTAGCTCAATTAACAGCATTAAATAATATACAATGAGTTTATTAACAGAGGCGAGTTTAATTGTAACGCCCAACGGGTATAATGTAGGCAAGTTATATTCTGTTGTTCCAAACACAACTTTGGGAGACATGGATGTTGTAAGAGCAACAAGTGCTACGAGAGTTGATAGTGCAGGATTAGTTGAAATACCAAGAACTAATTTATTGTTACAAAGTCAAACTTTTGATAATGCAAGTTGGGTAAAAACAGATACAACAGTAACTGCTAATTCTTCAACTGCTCCTGATGGTACTTTTACTGCTGATAAGTTTATACCAAATACCGTAGCTACAAATCATTATATTTTAAGCAATAGTTTTGCTGCTGGAATAAACACTATTTCTGTTTATGCTAAAATGGATGGATATAGATATATGGTTATTCTTACGCCAGTCGCTAATACGTCTTATGATTTAATGAGTGGAGTAGTTGCAAATTCCGCTGGTAGTGGTTTTATAAGTGCTTCTACTCAAAATGCAGGTAATGGTTGGTATCGTTGTGTTTTTACTTTAACAAGTGTGTCAACATCAAATTGTTTTATTAGTGGTGGTAGTAGTTCAGCTGCTGCTTTTTTTAATGGTGCGGGAGATGGAACAAGTGGTGTTTTAATTTGGGGAGCTCAAGCAGAAATTGGCAACGTAGCAACAGAATACATTCCTACAGTAGCATCAATTAGAACAAAGTTTGCAGGCATCACACAAGATGGCAGTGTTGCTCAAAACATCCCAAGGATAGACTATCCTCCATTAGGTGGATGTCCGAGTATATTGGTAGAACCTGTAAGAACTAATTTAGTATTATATAGTGAAGAGTTTAACAATACTAATTGGACAAAGACAAATACAACAGCAACTGCCAACACTACAACTGCACCTGATAACACTATGACTGCTGATACTATTACAGGAATTGGTGCTTTAGGGTTAAGACTTGTTCAAACTAATACTATATCTTTTACAACAGCTACATCTTACTCTTTAAGTGTTTTTGCTAAAAAAGGTACAAATGATTTTATTCAGCTAATAGCATCAAATTCTGTTGGTGGAATGTATGCTAATTTTAATTTGAATACAGGAGTTGTGGGAACTTTAGGAACTACTACAGGAACTAATCCTACATCATCTATGACAAATTATGGCGGTGGTTGGTATAGATGTACAATGAATTTTACTACAACTGCTACAACAAGTCAAGTCGGAAGTATTGCAATAGTAACATCTGCATCGGCAGCAAGAGCAGAATCAAACACTTTAACAACATCAGTATTTTTATGGGGAGCACAATTAGAAGCAGGCTCATATGCAACATCTTACATCCCTACAACAACAGGTACAGTAACTCGAAATGCTGATGTGATTAGTAAGACAGGGATAACTACTTTAATAGGGCAAACTGAAGGGACTTTATTTTTTGATGGTATTGTAAATAATATTCAAAATGCTACAAGCAATATTTTAAATACAAATAAAACCCCAAGCACAATTTCTTCAATAGCTTTAACAAAAATAAAAGCTACTAATAAAATAAGATTTGAACAATTTTTTGGTAATGGAACTTTTGATACTATAGAATTACTATCAACAAATAGCTTTGCAAATGGTATAAGAACAAAGGTTGCAGTAAGGTATAAAAGTGGTGATTTTGCTATGTATATAAATGGAATACAAGAAGCTACAAGTGAAAGTACTTATACAAATATTGGTGTAAAGTCAGAATTATTTTTAAATGATTCGGTTACTATTTTTGCTTTTCAAGAAAGTGTTAGTTTTAATTCTGCTATTCTTTGGAAAACCGCTTTAACAGATGACCAATGTATTTTACTAACAGGAGCTTCATTTAGCAGTTACCCTGAAATGGCAAATGCTTTAATTTATACAATACAATAAAATGGCAGATACAAGTTTAATAATAGGAAATGGAAATTGGGCTGTAAAAGAAGATAGCCTTTTAGGATACAACATTATACAAGGTAAGTATGTCCCTATTGAAATGAATGTTTCAAGACAAACAACTGCTACAAGAGTTAATAATGCAGGATTAATTGAATTAGTTCCAAGAAATTTATTGACTTATTCACAGCAAATTGACAATACTGATTGGACAAAAAATGGTGCTCCAACAATAACTACAAATATAGCAGTTGCTCCTGATGGTACTACAACTGCTGATGGGATAAAAGCAGATGATGCTGCAAGTTTTAAATATATAGCTCAAACTAAAACTGTTGCTGCAAATTCAACAGTAACAAGTTCAGTCTTTGTAAAAAAAGAAACAAGTGAAACTTTTTTTGGAGGATTTACTCTTATTTTTACTAGTCCAATTACTAAAATATTTAGATTAAGTGTTGATGCAGTTTTAGGTATTGTACAACCAACAAGTGGCAATACTTTGACAGCTACTACAAATGTTGAAGATTATGGTGCTTATTGGAGAATATCTTGTACTGCAACTGATAATGATTCTAATACAAATGTTTTAATTGGATATTATGCTACGCTATCTACAAACGGCACAAATGTTGTTCAGGCTGTTGGGTCAGTTAGAACTGTTTGGGGATTTCAATTAGAAGTAGGCTCAACAGCAACAGACTACTTCCCAACAACTGATAGGTTTGACATACCAAGAGTTGATTACTCAACGGGTACTGCTTCTTTATTGGTTGAGCCTGAAAGGATTAATAGAGTTTTTTATAGTGAAGAATTTGATAATGCAAGTTGGAGTACGATTAATGTAACAGTAACTGCAAATGCCACTACATCTCCAAGTGGAGCTTTAACTGCTGATAAGTTTATACCTACTGCTACAACAGGCGCACACTTTATTTTTCAAACGGGATTGCCATCAAATACTTATACATTTTCTGTTTTTGCAAAAGCAGGTGGCGAAAATACCTTTTCAATGTGGTTAGTAGGTGGAAGCAAAAAAGCTGAATTTGACTTATCAAATGGAACAGTTATCTCAACCACAGGTGCTTCAACAGCAAACATTATACCCTACCCCAATGGTTGGTATAGATGTTATATGTATAATGCATCGGCAGGAACAGATGTCAGATTTTATGGAAGAGATGGCAGTTCGTTTACAGGTAATGGAGTTGATGGCATCTTTCTTTGGGGTGCTCAAGCAGAAGCAACAACAGTATTAAACCCAACATCTTACATCCCTACAACAACAGCTACAGTTACTCGTACTGCTGATTTGATTAGTAAGACAGGGATAAGTAGTTTGATAAATAGCCCTGAAGGAGTATTATATTTTGAAGGTTCTTCTATTGCAAACGATGGAGTTGGAAAAGCAATAACATTACTTGCAAATACAAGTAACTTTATTAAATTATTATATTCTCCTACATTAAATAGAATTGATTTTGTTTGTATATCAGCAGGAGTTGTTAGTTGTAATATAGTTAAAGTAATAACAGATACAACTGCTAATAATAAAATAGCTTTAAAATGGAAAAATAACAATTTTGCTTTATGGATAAATGGAGTTAATCAAGGTTCTGATACATCAGGAAACGCTCCATTAAGTTTATCTACTTTGTCATTTACAAACGAAGGTGGTGGAGAATTTTTTGCAGGTAAAATGAAAAACCTTATTGTATTCCCTACAGCACTTTTAGATACAGAACTTGCACAATTAACAACTCTCTAAATGATATATAAATTAAAATACACAGACAAAGAAACTGCAATAGCTGATTTATTAGCTAAAGGAGTTTATGTAGAAGTAGAAAACCTTGACAAAGAAATTGTCTTGTCTTACGGGCAAGGTATTCACGCTGTAGTAGAACTTGGTAAGATTATCACTACTTATGGTACTTATGACGAAGAGGGTAACGAACTTACTGCTCCTATCTATGCTGATGGCTACCACTACGATGTGATGTGTGAGCAAGACATTGACTTTGGAAGTAACTCAATAGAAGTAACCAATCCTAAACATGGATTTTTAGGACATAATTAATATGAAATACCTAGTTATATTACTTATTTTATTGTCTTCTTGTTCTTTGGAAAAAAGGCTGGCTAAGTATTGCCCACTGTGTGTGCAAAAAGATAGTACAGTAACTATAATACAACTTAAAGATACCACCATAAAAATTCCTGGTGAAACAATAACGCTAATGGATACACTTTATTGTGACTCATTGGGTAATGTTATATCCAAGCTAAATGGAGACCTTAGAGACAAGGACGGCAAGCTAATAAGCCTACAAACAAAACTACAAAACAACATATACACATCTAAGGCTAGAGTCCAGACAATATATAGGACGATTAAGGGTAATGATGTGTACCACACTAAGGTGGTAACTAAAACATTAAAGCCAGAGAAGATAAAGTACATACCGTGGTGGGTAAATTTCTTTTCTGTACTGGGTGTAATACTATTTATAATACTACTTGTGTATTTTGGTTACAAGTTAATCAAACTTTATTTATTATGAGAACACAACTATCTTTATTAATAGTATCTATACAACAAGAAATTTTGACACTTATATCTATTTGCCTTGCATTCTTTTTACCGATATCAGGTATACTGCTAATGATTGGAGTGCTTATTATTTTTGATACTGTTGCTGGAATATGGAAGGCCAATAAACTAGGAGAGAAGATTACATCTAGAAGACTATCTGCTATCATTAGTAAGTTAGCATTATACGAATTAACGGTTATAATGTTTTTTCTTATTGATAGATTCATTCTCAATGATATCATGCTCACTTTTTTCAGTGTACCATTTATGTTGACGAAGGTGGTTGCACTAGTGTTATCCAGTATCGAGGTGATGTCGATCAATGAGTCATGGAAGCAAGTCCACCAGCTGGACCTATGGCAAAGTGCTAAACTTCTATTTGCCAGAGCGAAGGAAATAAAGGACGATATAAATAAACTGAAATGACTACACAACAGGTAACAAAAAAATACGGCACAGCTAATGTAACAGGTGCAGGATATTTAGTTAAGATTAAGCTACCTTATCCAATGCGTATAGCTTGGGACTTAGACAGCTCGGTAAATTCTATGATGTGTCATAAGTTAGTGGCTGATAATTTCACAGCTGTATTCAATGAAATTCTATTTGTATATGGATACGATAAGATTAAGGAGTTAGGGATAGACTTATTTGGTGGCTGTTTCAACTACAGAAAGATGAGGGGAGGAAACGCTTTGTCTATGCACTCTTGGGGGATAGCCATCGACCTAGATCCTGCTAGAAACTTACTTAAGGAGTCGTCTAAGACTGCAAGATTTGCAAGACCTGAATACAAGCCAATGATAGATATTTTTTACAAGCATGGGTTTATATCTTTAGGTCGTGAAAAGAACTACGACTACATGCACTTTGAAATAAAAGAGTAATAAAAAAATATGTAACTTTGTAATAATGAAAAAGCAATTAGAGTCTAGTAAAAGAATAGTGCGATTTGTTAGTCGGCCTGGCGTTCATGCTAAGAGCAAGACATCAAAGTTAAAGACATCAAAGAATTATAAAAAAAAATATAAAGGACAAGGGAAATGAAAATAAATAGCTATAACAATTCAACGCCAACAACAAGTACTAAATTAATTGGATCAAACAGTACGGGAGAGACATTTAATTTTACTCTTCAATCAGTCTTTGATTTAATATACAGTGGTGTATTAAATGTTAGTCCTTCAGTTGTTACAACAAATGCATTAACATCTGCTACAATTTCTAGCACAAACACATACTTTACTGGTACTACTGGAGCTAGTTTTGCAATAACTTTTCCAGCCGCAAATTCCAACTTAAATGGTATAAAGTACACAGTAATGTCAACGGCTGCAAGAGCTACTACAACATGGATATCTACTGGTGCTACATTTGTTGGTGCACCTACTGCATTAGTAGCAAATACCCCAGTATGTTTTCAGTACAATCATTCTGATCTTAAGTGGTATATATCATTATAATTAGTATATTTGCATAATAAATTTAATAAAATGAAAAAAATAAAAAAAGAGGAGCTCTCTAAGTTAGTTGAGCTTAACACAAACTTTCGGGAATTAAAGTTCCAGTTGGCAGACATTGAGGTTACATTCAATAGACTTAAAAGCCAAAAAATCGCTACACTTTCAAATCTTGAAACAGCAGCCTTTGATCTATCATCTTATCAGGATGAGATAATTAAGGAGTATGGAGACATTAAAGTAAATCTACAAACAGGTGAATATAATTAGAAAAGTGTCTATTGGTCCTGACTACATGAAGTGCATGCACTATATGTTAGGGCAAGAAGTTCTTGATAGAACTTGGGTAATAGATTCCATACTAAAGGACGACTCTGGATCAATATCTATATGGATAATCAAGTCTGGAGAAATAATTAAGTGGAAAACTTTT
>Ga0181351_1000206_pt1 | contig 15789 bp, 30 predicted proteins | sample Su13VDMM15SD_FD_170485 | JGI IMG/M metagenome (GOLD analysis project Ga0181351, IMG submission 170485) | Freshwater viral communities from Lake Michigan, USA - Su13.VD.MM15.S.D | ecosystem: Environmental > Aquatic > Freshwater > Lake | place: USA: Michigan | collected 2013-07-16 | reverse complement strand
TAGACGGAGTTCATCTTATTTATGTTGTGGAAAGGGAGCCCTGGTGGCCAGACGGTACATGCAGGGAAGGTTCAAGCCTAAGAACCCCCATAAATATCGCGGAGACCCAAACAACATTGTATATCGTTCCTCATGGGAACTAAAATTGATGATGTGGTTGGACAAACACCCAGACGTAATCCAGTATTCTTCAGAGGAAATTGTGGTTCCGTACAAGTCACCCATAGACATGAGGTGGCATCGTTACTTCCCAGATTTCCTGGTCAAGATGCGAAACGCAAACGGCATGACCGAGACGGTGATGATCGAAGTGAAACCGGCCAAAGAGACGACTCCTCCAAAGCCAAAAAAGGCCCGCACTCACACGCGGACCTATCTAAATGAGGTGTACACTTGGGGTGTTAACTCCGCTAAGTGGGATGCCGCTCGGGAATACTGTAAAGACCGAGGATGGAAATTTGAGATCATGACAGAGAAACACTTAGGGATAATCATTTAATGGCATTCCTCTTCCAAGACCTTGCTGCTGGAAAGAGCACCTCCGGAATGGCCAATATTGGTTTCATGAAGAAGGGAACTGGCATTAAACCAGCCAACCGAGACTCTCGGCAATGGTTCAGAGAAAAGGCTCAAGCGGTAACTGCTGTAAACCCCAGGGCTGTGCTAGGCAAGCTCAAGCAGCGTTCTGTGACAAGAATGAAGGCGCAAGACATCGGCCGTATGTTTATGTACTTCTACGATCCAAAGCATAAAGAGACACTGCCTTATTACGACCAGTTCCCAGTCATTTTTGTTATCGAAACATACGCAGACGGGTTCCTAGGTATCAACCTCCATTATCTACCCCCTATCTATAGGGCTAAGCTTATGGACGCTCTGTACCAGACCATAAATAATACAAAGTATGATGAGACCACAAAACTTCGAATTAATTATAGGATGCTTGCTGCATCATCAAGGTTGAAGTGGTTCAAGCCGTGCGTAAAAAGGTATCTCTACAATCACGTGAAATCTAACATGGTTGAGGTTCCGATCACTGAGTGGGATTATTGTGCTATGCTTCCTCTGGAACGATTCAAGAAGCAGAAAGCAATTAGGGTACAGAAAGACTCTGTCAACAGTGTTGGCTCATACTAACCCAGTATTTTTAGAAGACAGCACCATTATACCCAGTATTCGGGATTTGTACATGGCCATTTTTATTAAGGTTTCGTAAACATAAATGAGCGGCACGCTTTCAAACATTCTCAAAGACTCAATCAGGCCCGCAACGGGAGTATCCGAAGATGCTCCATACGAGCTTGATGAAATCGTTGTTACAGCCCGGAGGCCAACTTCTGGTTTCAGCCTAAGCACATTCCTAACTGAGATTTCCACCAAGACACTTCTGGACACAAGCCGGCACCTGATGCTCTTCACATTGCCGAAAGGGCTGTTGGAGCACTATGATGCTAACTCGGTCAAGCAGGTAGCTCTGCGCTGTGATACATCCACCCTGCCAGGCATCTCCTTTGCAGAATCTGAAGAGATCAGACGCTTTGGTGTTGGCCCAACTGAGAAACACCCGTACCTACCCATTTTCGGTGCTATCTCAGCTTCCTATATCGTCGACGGCGCCGGATCTATTCACTCATTCTTTTACGATTGGATGACGTATATGGTTGGGTTCGATTCGTCGCAAGGCATGTCAGCTGTTAATGGATTTGGCAGAACCCCGTATGAAGTGGCATATAAGGATGACTATAGATCCAACGTCACTATTCTCGTTTACAACGAACTCAACGATAAGATCATTGAGCTGACACTCAACTCAGCATATCCAATCGCCATTAACCCAATTCCTTTGTCGTGGGGAAACTCTGACCAATTCATGAGACTCGATGTTACTTGGGACTATATGGATTGGTCAGTGAAGTATCATGATCCAGAGCGGACGAATGGTGATGAGCGCGAAGGTCCACAGCCTCTGAACCGCGACATAAATAGACAGGAACCCCTACTCAATAGATTCGCTAGGTTAACAGGTTCGTTACCGCCAAACCTAGGCCTCCAATCGCTAGGGCAGAATCTAACAAGCGTGCCACAGAGAATAGCTGATATTCAGAATCTGGTTAACGGCAGCAAGCAAACTATAGTCGACAACGTCCGTAGACGTTTCGGATTCTAATAACTGGAGACGTGAAATGACACTACCTAAAATCGCAATGCCTTTGTTCCCTATCAAAGTTCCTTCCATGGATAGAGAAGTTCTCTTCAGGCCTTTCTTGGTGAAGGAAGAGAAGATCTTGCTGATCGCCCAAGAATCCAAAGAGGAGCGTGACATTATTGTCGCCCTCAAGCAGATCATCAACAACTGTGTTCAAGAAGAGAACTTCAAGATCGACAAGCTAGCGTACTTCGATCTCGAATACATCTTCCTGAAACTGAGAGCTAAGTCTGTTTCTAACTCTATTGAGTTTAAGTACACGGATCCTGAAGATGGCCAGGTCTACACGATCAAAGTCAATCTTGATGAAGTAGAGATTGCAAAGAACGAAAAGAACGACCCTATTGTCATGATTGATGATGAGCGTGGTCTAGGACTACGTATGCGCTTCCCAACTGTCGAACAGACTGTAGAATACAAGAAGCCAGGGCTGAACCAAGATGAAGTCCTCACGAAGATCGTGGCGGCGTGTATTGAAGACGTGTTTGATTCTGAGAATGTCTATGCTTTCGACGAGTATACTCCTGCGCAGCAGACTGAGTTCATCGATACGATTCCGGTCCCAGTCTTCGGCAAGATCCAAGAGTTCTTCGATACAATTCCTTCGATGAAGCATGAAATTACGTACAAGACCAAAGACAAGAAAACGAAGACCCTGACATTCGAGGGCCTAAACGATTTTTTTACCTGGGGCTAATCCACAGGTCACTACTCTCTTATTACCAGACAATCTTCACGTTGGTTCATCTACATAAATACTCCATTGCCGAGTTGGAGAACCTCATTCCGTTTGAGTGGGACCTCTACATTGATATGCTCGCATCGCATCTAGAGGCCACGAAAGCAGAATAATGGGTAGAGAGGTTGTTGCAACAAAAGGACTCCCCCTATTAGGGCGGCTATTAGGAGGCGCTGGTCGTACTGTGCCTAGAGTCGCTAGGGTTGCTGCTCCTGCGGCAGGTCTCGTCGGCGCAGGATGGCTCGTTTCTAGATCACTATCAGGAACTAACGGCCAATCTACTGGGGGCGACAGCGGCGGATCAGCAACCTCAATGGGCGGCGGCGGCCTCTCCGGCGGCCGTGCAGGATTAGCATCTTCTCGTGGTTTCACAGCACCGAATAATGATAACAGCCCACGTAAAGTTTCCTACAACCCAAACGGCAATTTTGAGACTGAGTCCCTAAGGCTTCAGGCTTCTTCGGCCAATTCTCTAGCATCTATCGATAACACTGTCAGGAATATGTTGAAGTTCTCAGTGGCCAAGGCCACATGGGACACCAGATCTCTGAGAGAAATGTCGATCGAGGCCAGCAATAACTCTGCTGGTGGGTTCGCTGGCGGAGCTGGCGGAAATGGCATGTTCAATGCTGCCAATGGAAATCAACAGGGCGGCATATCTCCGCTCCTAGTTTTAGGGCTTACTGCAGCAGCCGGAGCCTTACTTGCCGGCATTACCACGTTTGGTAAATTCTTCGGGGGTGGAAATGGCGAATCACCTGCCTCAGGCGGAGTATCACCTGCAGGATCTCAAGGTTCGCTCGGGGCTCCAGCCGGATCGATACTGCAGCAGATTGGTGTGGCTGGTACTTCAGCTGCGTACGCTAATGACGCGTCTAATCGTATCAGAGCAACGCCAGCAAGACCCGTGGGCGCAGTTGGGCCTATTGCGGCAAACGATAACACAATTAGACGACCAAGCCTTAGTATGGCCGCTAGCCAAGGACGCTTAGGCAGCGCTCTCACGTCCGGGGCTGGACGCGGAGTGATGAAAGTCTTTAGGTTCTTGAAAGGTCTGAGAGCAACTCCCGTCGGCCGATTCCCGATTCTTACCACGGTATTTGCCCTTATCGACCCGTTAGAAGCCACCATAATGTCTGGTGGGACTATAAACGATAGCGTTAAGAGGGAGCTGATCGGTGCTATTGCTATGATCATTGCTGGCCCAGCGGGTGTTGCTATGGGTGCAGCAGTAGGAGCAGCAATTGCTATTCCTGCAACCCCTGTTGGTATGGCTGTAGGGGCTATTCTAGGCGGTCTAGGCGGAGCAATCGCTGCCCTGTCGGCTGAATTTGTGGCTGAACAAATATACGACCTCATCGCTGGCAATATTACGCTAGGCGAGTTTGCTAGGAAGCTAGGCCGCGGAGCAATGAACGGCCTGCGGAATAGCGCTGCGCTGGCTGGCGGAGCTATTCTTGGTGGTGCGCTTGCCGGTGTCGGTATGGTCCGTCGAGCAGCAGGGGCGAACGCCCCTGCAATCGCTGAAACTGGAGGCGCAGCAGCACGGGTTGGTATGAGAATGCCGGCAAGAGTCGCAGTTGGTGCTGCTGTTATTGGTGGCGGGGCCGCAACATACCACATGACACGGCCTAACTCTGGTCCAGCTATTGCTGGGCCTGCGCTCATGCAAATGCAGGGAACAGAGCTGCATGCCGCTGCAAGATTAAAAGCAGAACAGTATCTAGGTCGATCAATGACCAACGACGAATGGGACGTTTTGCTTAGAACAGTCTATGCCGAATCTGGTCGAGGTGCAGCCGGCCGTGAAGATGCAATGATTTTGGCCACCATTCTGAACCGAGCTAGGTCAGCAGGATCATATTCCAGAGGTGTTATTGCGCAAGGGTATTTGCGTCAAGGCCTTACTGTTCTGGCTGTACTCTTTGCAGAAAATCAGTTCCAAGCTGTAACAGGAACCGTCGGAAATCGCAGACCGTCAGCGCATTGGACAAGGGGCCCAAATCATAACGAGGTCGAGGGTATTTTCCGGGCTATCATGCAGTTCCTTGATCGTGTTCCTCACAATCAAGTGGCATTCACTGCGGCAAGCGCAGCCGCGTATGGTGCTGGTACCAACATCTCCTATCGTGACACAATGCTTCGCAACGGTGGTCAGACCGTTGGCCGCACTGTGTTTAACACTGCTCTATTAGACCAAGCGCGGCCGCAAAACATGGCGCCAGCAGCAGCCCCAGTAATAGCTCCTCCTGCCGCAGCCGGCGGCCGTGGGCCTCGGCCTCAAAGTGGAGGCAATGTACGTGTTGGTGGTACTGTTGGAGCTGCGGCGGGTGGCGGAGGACCACGTACTGCGTCTGGAATTCCACTCGCAACAATTACGACCAGCAGGCTTGGGCTGACAGCACAAGTCAACGCTGCTTATGCTCCTAAGTTCCAATCGTTCATTAACGAGCTTGAAGCCACCGGATATGTTATTCGATCCATTGGCGGCTATGCTAATCGACGCACTGCTAGAGGCGGATTCAGTCACCATGCCAATGGTGATTCTATTGACATCAACCCGGCCCAAAACCCACACGTCTTCGGCCGCGCTGGTATTACAGACATGCCTATTGAGCAGACGCGAGCGGCCGCGCGCCGTAACGGGTTAGGGTGGGGCTTCGATTGGTCTAGCTCTAAAGATGCCATGCACTTCTCGGTTGGAAGAAATGAAGGAGGTAGTGGCGGTGCTAATGACAATGGTCATGCAGGACACGCCGGCCACGGAGCGGGGGCTGCGGCCGGCGCAGCCGCTGGCGCCGGAGCCGCTATGGCGCCAAGACGAACACCTACAATCACCTGGGCTAACCTGAGGCCAGCTGGTGGTTCTAGTGCTCCGAGCCCCGCTCCGAGCCCAGCGCCGCAAATGGCTCCAGCGACTCCACAAAACAGACTTGCCACAAACATCGTGGCTGCTTCCGTTGCTGCAGAGCGAAAGAACATTAATGTGGTCGTCCAAAACGCTCAGACTCAAGAGTCCGGTAAGACTACTTCTAGAACGCAAAAAACGGACACCAGCGCAGCTGAGTCCGTTTCAAGTCCTGTTATGGCAGCGTACGAATACGCTGCTTATTGGGGCGTCGACTAATCGTTCTTAGGCGGTTCGCCCATAATGTGCTTTGCGATGGCAACCAACCCACCAAAAATCAGCAGCCAGAATGCCACATAGAAGATGGCAGCCACGACTGTGACCATAAGGAGGATTCCTAGGAAGCCATCGAAGCCTAAAAATACTCCCATCACAATCAGGATGAAAATGATGGTCAGTAGATCGAAAAAGATTTTCATTTGTCTTCCTTAAAGTCAAGGGCGGACAACGCAATGTTAGTCCACATTTTGATTATGGCAGTAGCCTGTTCGCCGAGAGGTGGTGGATTCTCAACATTGTTACGCTGCCAAAAAGTGGTATAGAGATGTTCGGCAAGTTTGTTAACACTCACCGAACCATCCCCTTGACCATCTCGGCCTTCCAGGCTTCACGCATTGCCTTCAAAACCTGACCCATCTGAGCGCCAGGCTTCATGCCCGAGTCCATCATCATCTGACCAGTCACGGGGAAGACAGGAACCGGTTGGTCCATCATCTCCATCCACGAAGGATCAGTCATTTTGGCGACCGAGACCATGTGACTTTGCTTTTCGCCGTCTATCATCATGCCAGCGAACTGAGACTTCGTAACCTTGCCAGCGTGGCGGGTCACGAAGACCATTTTGCGTTGTTCTTCGTTGGAGACTTTCATGTCCCGGCAGAAGCCGACCACATCGTCACCACAGAAACCAACCATGCGAGCGCAGTGATCATCACCGTGCGTCATGGCCATGTGAGCGAACTCGTTGACACCCATGCCGACAGCATGGGCAACACCAGTGGCGAACATCATCTCCACAGCCCGTTGAGGCCTAGGAGCGCTCATCATTTTGGATATTTCAGCCCAGACCCGCTCGCGCGAGACCTTGGCCAAACCAGCATGAACGGCCGGATTCGTGAATGCCCGGCAAGCTTCTATGTCCATCTCGGTCTCGAAACGAGCTGCGAAACGGAAGAAGCGCATGACCCTCAAGAAGTCTTCAGCGATCCGCTCATCAGCAGAACCGACGAACCGAACCACCTTGTTGTGAGCATCTTGCTCACCACCGAAGAAGTCGTGAACATTACCAGCGATATCCATGGACATGGCATTGAAGGTGAAATCCCGACGAGCGGCATCAGCTTCAAAGTCAGTCGTGAACTGGACCGTGGCGTGACGACCATCGCAGTCAGTGTCAACCCGCAACGTGGTGAACTCGAAGGCCTCACCATCAACGATGAAGCTCACCGTGCCATGTTGCATGCCGGTAGGCTCGACGCGGAAGCCGTTACGGTCCGCGAAGTCGATCATCTGTTCAGGAGTCATGGTCGTGCAGAAGTCCATGTCCTTGGGAGTATGGCCCATGATCATATCACGGACAAACCCACCAACGACCCGGGTTTCGAAACCCTCGGCCTCCATCTGGCTCCAGATCGGGAAGATCTTAGCCGGGCACTCAAAAGCGATCTTGTTCATAATCCCATAATACGAAGTGTGGTTATTATGTACAATCTTTAATGTGTGTGAGGAGCAAAAGGCCCGAACACCCACATCAAGAAGCGACCTAGGTAGCCGATATCAGCCCCACACGTCTGGCACTGGAATGAGGCGTGTTTCATTCTTCGTACCAAGGGCGCATTGATGGGAATAGCCAGAACAATAGGTAGACTGAAATCCATCCCCTATAAAAATCCAGATCCCAACCGGTTAGCGTCTCAATATTGAGAGCGACTAAGACTATCAGGAAGATGCAGCCAAGCATGGCCACACAGCGAGCAGCGATTCGTAGAACGGGATTGCTAATACGATCAATCATCAATTTCGACGCCGAGTTCTCGCAGGTCACCTTCCATTTTGGTCACCTGTCCTTCTAGAATGGCGCGAAGCAGCGATTCGACAGTTTCCTGCAGAGTCACCGGGATTGAAACAACTACCTCACAGCCTGAATTGTTATAATAGCGCAGTGACGCCATCGGATACCCAGCGCCTTTATTCAACTCATCCAGGCGGCGCCTGAATTCTTTGCGATCTTCAATAAGCCGCATTGCCTTTTTAACTTGGTCGGGATTCATGTATATCTCCATGCCATACGTAGTTAGCCCACGCAGGAGGGTTGGCGTTGGTCCATTTGGGACGTTTCTTGTCCAGCGCCCAGCGGGCGTTTAGATACGCTCTGTAAGCATCATGGACAGGAAGATGGGTAAAGTCAAGGTCCATGTCTGTGCGACGAGCACAGTTGGCAAACGGTGTCATGTCCTCTTCAGTGTTCTCATGAACGGAACAGAACGCAGCAAAAAGAGATGCTTGATCTCCAAGGACCCCACCAGATTTATGAGTTTTGCCAAACCGAGCAATAGACTCATCATGCAGCAATAGGCCGTAGTCGATCAGCCATTGCAAATTGCCGGCCGATTCACGCGCCCATACGTTACACGGGTGATTTTTGTGAGTGGACTTGTACTGGGTGTCAAGATTGAACCGCTCACGCAAGGCGGTGGCCACAAGCTGAGCCGTCTCCAAGACCATCTTGCGAAGACGCACGTCATCGAGATCTCTGGCCGTTACAGTATTATGGGGAGACGTGGCGAAAATGTTCATTTAAGAACGTTGCTGAAATTCATGGCGTCCGTCTTGTTGACGTAACCGTCTGCACGGAAAGCCGACTTAGGCAGTACCCGCTTATACCAAGCATCGATCAGCCGGTGGTCGACAACCATAGAACATGGGTCGACGAACAGGATGAGTTGACCATCAATGGTAGCTTTGAACAGGCTAATGCAAACCGGCATGTCGGCAAGTTCGCCGACTTTTTCCATCATGCCAAGGCGACCATCTACCCAATCAAGCTTGCGATGACCGAGTTCGACAGCTTTGTAATGGTTTTCAGTCCAGATCATATGTTTGCCGTAGTTGTCACACTCAACAACGCCGACAACCCCGTCTAGAAACTTTGCCATCTCTTCATCGACCACGAAGGGAACGATTTCTGCCACCTCCTTCTCGAGGAAGAGGTGGGTCGAAATGTCATCAGTGGTCCTGAAGTCCTTTTCCCGAACCGCTGGAATCCAGCGACCAACCAGCAAGTCACTGTCTCCGGTCACAACGACAAAAATAGTGTCAAGGGTTTCTTCGGGCCCGAGCGCACTCTTCACGGTCTTGAACCGAGTGCCTGGAATTAGTTGGTCGCGTTCGATCATGTCCATTGTCCATCTGCGACGTAGTTGTCGCTTTGCAGTTGGCGGTATTGCTCAAGAGCCCATCCTCGTTCCACAGCGGCCGCCTGAAGATCCTTGATCTCCATAGCGAGTGCCGCAGCAAGCGGGGCTGGGACATATTTCATGCCATCAATTTCAACGACGTTATCCATGACCTTTTTAACTGGATCTCGCATCATACGTCGTCTCCTATCTTACTATCTAATAATAAGACATTTGGTATTCTTGTACAACAAAAATTGAGCCGGGAACGTATTATTCTGAAACGGCTTCCATCAGCGTGGCCATGGCCTTACAGATCAGAATGGCAGCATCCAGAGCATCATCAGGTAGATCACTCAAATCAGGCCGAGTGCCAACTAGCTTCAGCATGGCCGTTTTCATAGCTTCGTTATGTGCAACGATAGCTTCGTGAAGCTCCTGAGCAGACTTCTGTGCAGTTGCAGGGTAAGTGATGATATCCATGTGATTTCTCTCTAAATCGCGTATTAAAATGTGTTGATATTCAATGTTGTAGCTCTTAGCTTTTAGAATAAGATGCTGGTGACCTCACAGACCTAAAAGACTGTCAGCAGATTCATCGTATTTGAGCTTCTGGATCAATCCAGCCTTACGTTCTTCTAGCCTGGCCCGAGATTCAGCATCACAAAGCCTGTCCACATAGGCGCGTTGCATAGCTTCTAGAGCTGTAATGTCTGAAGAAAGGTCAGTAGGACGCTTAGGCGCAACTGCCTTTGTAGAGAAGCAGCGCTTCCATAGTTCAAGAAACATTATAACGCATCCCACATATCTGCTTGAGCATCTCGCCCACTAATTCTACGGCCTGGATTAGCCATGTGGGCACGAATGCCCTTCGCCGCCATTTCCAGCGGGCCGCTCCAAACGGAACCCCACGAGAGTTCGCGGCCACTGTCATCCAGAGACTTCCAAAACAGCCCGTTGCGGACTTGTGGTGCAAAGAAGGCTATATCCCTCTCAACGATACGATAGCGACTCATTTGCCGTACTCCATCCATTCAGGTTCAATCGTGAACTGCACATAGAAGTCGTCGATCCCTGCAACTTCTGGGGTTTGGCGCATCCCGCTCCGCAGACGCCAGCCTTTGCTGGTCGAACCATCGGTATCCGGTTCTTTGGGATATTCCAAAGAATCCAGCAGAGCCAGGATAACAGGAACCATCATTTCAGCGGTGTGGGGAACGATCATAGGTTGCCCGCCCATGGATTCGTGCCATCCACAATACACGACGTTGTCAATAAGAGCCCATTGTTTAATGGTCGGCTCTTTTTGGTTAACGTATTGAAGGTGGTATTTCATAGCTAGGTCGATAGCCAATTGCAGGTGGAACGCACCTTCAGAGGCCACGTTTACTTGCGTGTCACCGTTGCTCATCCGTAAACTATCTCCTCAGAGTTATCGATGGCCAGATCAAACAGGTTGACCACATCGGAGTGTTGTGTGGCGAGATCATCGTTGAAGTCAACGAGGTCCACACCAGCGAGCGACGTCAGATAGTCATAGACGATATCGTATTGCGTGTTGTATTGATCGTACACTTCGTCTTGCGCATCTTCAGGCACAAGCTTGTTGACAGTTTCTATACGGTCCCACATGGCCCTTGTCAGAGCCCCAAGAGAGCAAAAGCAAACTGGATCACGTCTTTTTGTGAAGCCAGTGGGCTCTCCTGATGCATTACGAGCCAAAGCGCCCTGAGTCCATTTTGCAGGATCGGCGATTAGATCTCTGGCGCCATTCAAAATGTGAAGGGCCTGAGAGTCGAGTTGCTTCTTGGTCACAGGCTCACCACGGATTTGCCAGTTGTTTGGAACCAGTATTTGGCCAGAGACTCTACGAAGATTTTAGCACCCTCGTCGATATCGCACAGGTCAGCCTCGATGGTCCCATCTGCCTTGAGGGTCAAGAGTTTGCGAGTCTCTTTGAAGACCGAGAAGACCTCATCGAGTTTAGGGGCCGCAACGATAATACCTACATTTGCCGGCTTATCAAACCAAACACCTGCATAGGCCGCCATCTCATCGAACTTGTAGATTGCATCGCATTCTTGAGTCGGGCCAACATAGTCAGCCTCGGCAACCGCCCAGACCCATTGGTCTTCAGTAAAACAGCTGAATGCCCCAGAACTTTTCTGAACCACGACCTGAGTTGAACCATTACCGAGGTCCAGAAACCGATCGCCGGGCTTCAGAGCGCTGGCTTGTTCGAGCGTCAGTGCAATTCTGTTGGTCATGTTATCCTGCGAGCATGTTGAAGTTGGTAGATTGGTCCTGACGGAAACAGATGACCCGCGTCAGAGGTTTGATGGGCTTCGAGCTAGCCATCTGCGAACGAGCATTGACCGTCTTGTACACGATCAGGGTGCTTCCATTCTCGATGGGTGTAGCCGACTCGATTTCATACGAGTAGTCCAGGCCCTGGGAGAGGATAATCTCCTTAGCCATGACTTCGGTGAGGATCTTTTTGGCAGACCCGCGGGCCTTGATGAGGCTGAGGTAGTTCATGTTCTTAGTTCTCCAGAGCAGATTTCAGCGAAATCGAAAGAAATGCCAGATCAGCATCAGAGAGGGTGATTTCCTTTGCTTGGCATGGGCCGATGGCGCAGTCAAACTTTTTCAACAGCTCTTCGGCGTATTTCAGCTTCTCGGAATACCAGTTATAGTACTTCGGCTTAAAGGCTCGAATCATGGCGAGTCTATCGAAGAGATCGCCAGTCTCGCCATTTGCATACGCGGTCCAATATTTCTCAGATCGCTTGAACCAATCTTCACCGACCTTCTTTGCGATCCATTCTTGGCGATCGCTGACTTCTTGATCTTGCAGTGCCTTAAATTTAGATCTGAATACGCTCACGGCATAATCGATTTCAGCACGAGTGGCTTCAAAGTCAGTTACAGCTTGCATGTTATCGCTCCGAGATGAAAACTGAACCAAAGATACGATCTAAAGTTGCCGTATCGCCCCAGACTGAGAATCGATTGTATTTCTGGCTTCCCTTATAGTCCCAGATAGCAAACAGCTTGCCATCAGACTCGCCGGCCCAAGAATTGACTACCTTGTCAGGGTCATCTTGAACATTCGGCTTGAACCCAAGGATTTCTGAGATTTGTTTGGCGGTGATGCCTTCGAGGCCACCGGTCCGATGGGTGCCAGAGATATGGCCGACTGGAGTGATTGTCATTTTGCTTTCCTGCGTTCATCACGATAGGCGCCCATGCGCTCTTCCGTGGCTGCGAATGGTTCACCTGCAAGATACCGTTTCCAGGCAGCTTCCATGGTACGTTCAAATCCGTCTTTCATGTTAAATCGCTTCCCGCAGGACGTTCTTGGCGGTGATCTTAATGCCGTCACTCAGAAGGCCGGCGGCGATAGCTTGAACGGCTTCCACAGGAAGCATCAGTTGAGCTGCGATCTTTTCACACGCGGCAAGGGTTTTGGCGGTCATGTTCTCTCTCACTTTGTCAGGGAATAAACGACGTGGAACCGACCAAGGCTCTCACGCTTGCGCTTGGCATTCAGCAGAGTCAGACCGCCGTTCTTGGCGATCGCGATGTGACGATGGTCACGGCAGTAGATAGAAGCAGCCGAGCCCTCATCACCAATCAGACCAGTCTCGATGGTCACGAAGGTGGTGGACATGCCTTTGTGATGGCACATCTCGAAAGTCTTGACCTCATCCATCTTATAAGGCTCTTCGCGAGTCTCATTAACCTCCATCTTGTGGCGGTTATGCTTATGGAGGATTTCCATGATGAGGCCGAGGGCGATTTCTTCATGTTCGGGCTTTGCAGCACCGGCAACTTGGACAATCCCGATGGAGGCCATCAGTTCGTCAACGGACATTTCAGTGTTCTCTCTCATAATCCCATAATACGATGTGGGGATATTAAGTACACAAGAAAGTGTCGCTCAGTACGTATGATAAAGCAACCGAACGAACTCGGCTTCTTCCTCTTCGCCACCATCGCGGCACCATGCATCATGTGCTTCTTGAAGATCATTGATAGCCTGACGTTGCTCTTGGTCAGGGAACTGAATGATCTCTGCCGACACCAGATTCACGATACGGGAACGCGTGACGTATGCCTTGCGAATTGCATCAAGGGTTTCATCGGTCATAGCAGAACCCACAACGCACTTGCAGCCGGTCCGTTTGTCTTCGTAGACACACTCTGGGAAAATAGATTGCGCCGTCAGCGTCTTGGCCTCATAGGCATTACGGCCAGCGGTGATAACGTCGTCGAGAGTCAGGGTTTGCATGATCTACCTTCCGTGTTTCAATTTGAGCCTGGCCGAAACCATAGCCCGGTGTCCAGCCAGGAAATTGGCCCGCATATATTCGATGTTCTTGAGTTCTTGCCGGACCAGAGCCTCACGTTCTTTCAGGTGGTCCAGAAAGACATCTGAAAGATCTGGCGCAGCGACCATGGCCCTATGGCCATGGATTTGCACCGAGCCTACAGGCCATGCCCTCAGTTTACGCAGCGTGGCCTTCAGGCCTTCTTTAGTTAAGGACATAGGACTTATTCCGGCGGCCGGCACTCAAAGTTATTAGTCGGCACAACTTGCCACCGTGGATCATCACCATTGGCCGCTTGCCAAGATTTTCCAAAGAATGTAGCAGCGTTGACATCTGCAAACGGGCCAACAAGAACGGTCCCAGCGTCAGGGAAGAGTAGAACAAACATAGTAATCTCCAAATTCTGGTTTCTAGTTGCAAACGTAAGGCTTGTTCCATTCACCGATGGACAGATCGATATACCAACCCACATCAAAGTAGTCGGTCATGGTGTCGCTGCGATCGTGGTTGCCGACCATCATGGCCTGAGCCAGCTCGGTCAGCGCCTCCTGGGCCTGTCCGGTCCAGCCAGTGGCGATGTAGTAGTGGTTGACCCGAGCAGCGAAGCCCTCATTCGAGGTCGACCGCTCACCCTGATAGGCAGCGGCAAAGTCCAGCGAACCGGAGGTGATCTTGAGAACGAGGGTGGAGTGGTTGCGCACGCCGAGCGAGCCCTTCAGGCCATGCTTCTTCAGAATGGCCTTGATGGCGGGGGCGAGGGCCTTCTTATTCTCTTGCGACATATAAGCCACGACGTCTCTCCTTGTTACTATCCCAATATAACACTACGGGAAAATAGATACAATGAAAAGTGTCGCTATGCGAAAAAGTACCCGAAAGCGTAGAAAGCCGCAAGGGCCAGCAACATCCACATCAACACCTTGAACGACGCTGGCTTCCCTTTTCGTTGTCTCATTTTTCCAGTTCGGCCGATAGTCTTGGAAGTTGACCGGCGCCCGAGGCTGCTATATTCGGTGGTGGTGTATAGTGCCCCGTCGCCTTCCTGGCCCATCGAGAGCGTCACTCTGGGCAGGTTTCCAACCCTACTGCTCGTAGATCGGACCTGGGATCCGTCACCACGGGTGGTTGTGGTAGATCGCGTATATCTCCCAGTCTTCTTGGAAGTTCTTTTAGTCCAGATTGCCATTATATTCAGTCGATGATCAGACCGTTGTACTCGGCAATGATAAGCTTGGTCAGCTCCTCATAGGAGAGGTCTTGCATGTTCTTAGCTGCACAGAGGCGATAGACGATCTCATCCATTCGGGCTCGTTGAACGCTGCGTTCCTTTTTCTTCCAAAGAAGCCAAGAGGGAAAATTTATGGCCCACTCAGGAATACCCACAAACCGCCGAATCTCATTGCGCATCAGCAGGTGGCATTTGTCCAGCCGGCGCTGCTTGTCATAGTGCATCCGCCAGAGCATCATATTGTATTGGCGGAGAGCCTCTGCGGAGGTATAGCCGACGGCAACGTGCTCCGGATACTCCGGACAGACCGCCGACCACTCCTCAGAGCCAGCCGGACAGGTCAGGACGATTGTTTGATCTTGTTTTGCCATCAGATGGCCTTTCCTTGAAGAGGAGTCGGGCTGATGATCTCGACGATGTTCGGAGACATCGACAGGAACGGAATACGCCAGCCGGTCGTGCGGACCGTGTAAGTCTGACCAACCTGCAAGCGAGCCTGGAAGGTCCTGCTGTTGAACTTGCCGCTGAAGATGTCATCCTCGTTGGTGTAGGCACGGCCGTCAGTGGCCAGAACCACGTAACGACATGTTACGGTTTCTCCACCGGTGCACTCACGGTCCTTGCTCTCCACAGTGAACGTCTCGGTATCCTGATCGAGCTGTGCACAGCCAGCAGTAGAAAGGGCCAGGATCGCAGCGGTCAGCAGCATTGCAGTTTTCATCATTTTAGTTCTCCATCATATTTCTCTCTTACCCAAACAGATTGGGATTCCGCACGATCGCGGTTCCAGCGAAGGCGGGCTGCACGGCGTTCATCAGCGGGGAGGTTGTTCCCCACAGAGACTGCATACCCATCAGCCATAATATACAGAAGACCCTTCAGCGAGTCTCCACCGAACAGTTCGTTGGCAGGAGCAACAGCCTTCTTACAGACTTCAATGCCAGCCCCGCAATCATAGTGATAGTTGGTGTCACGGCTT
>Ga0181351_1000204_pt1 | contig 15805 bp, 8 predicted proteins | sample Su13VDMM15SD_FD_170485 | JGI IMG/M metagenome (GOLD analysis project Ga0181351, IMG submission 170485) | Freshwater viral communities from Lake Michigan, USA - Su13.VD.MM15.S.D | ecosystem: Environmental > Aquatic > Freshwater > Lake | place: USA: Michigan | collected 2013-07-16 | reverse complement strand
AAGTTGTGCCAATATCAATTAATTACCCTTTTTTCTTTAAACCTATTCAAGATGGTATGGATAGGCCAAAAACGGAATTAGCATATAGAATTCCTGCTTCTAAATTTACAAGAAGAAAATTAGATAATAGCGATTCACCAGAAGAACTCGAAGGACTAGACACAACAATTGACTGGAAAAATACAGGCGATAACTCCTATGATGGGGAAAAGTTAAAGCTTTTAGTTCATGATGAGAGCGGTAAATGGCTTAGACCAGATAATATATTAAACAATTGGAGAGTTACTAAAACTTGTTTAAGATTAGGTAGCCGCATTATTGGTAAGTGTATGATGGGATCAACCTCAAATGCTTTAGATAAAGGGGGAGATAATTTTAAGAAACTTTACTATGATTCAGATGTTACGAAAAGAAACCGCAACGGACAGACTAGTTCAGGATTATATAGTTTGTTCATACCTATGGAATGGTCCTACGAGGGATTCATTGATACTTATGGCGTACCTGTCTTCGACACTCCAAAAAAACCAATCAAAGGTGTTGACGGAAACGAAATAGAGTATGGGGTTATTGAGCATTGGCAGAATGAAGTTGATGGTTTAAAAAATGACCAAGACGGATTAAATGAATACTACCGCCAATTTCCAAGAACAGAGCAACATGCTTTTAGAGATGAGGCAAAACAATCTTTATTTAATCTTACAAAGATATATGAACAAATAGATTATAATGATGATCTAAGAAATTCAGCAGTATTAACGCGTGGAAGTTTTCAATGGGAACGCGGTATACAAGACAGTGCTGTAGAATTTTACCCGAATAAAGACGGAAGATTCTTAATTTCTTGGGTTCCACCTAAACATCTTCAAAACCGTGTGATAATAAAGAATGGGTTGAAGTATCCGGGTAATGATCATTGTGGCGCTTTTGGCTGCGATAGTTATGATATATCAGGAACAGTAGATGCAAGCAGAGGATCCAACGGGGCTTTACATGGATTAACAAAATTCTCAATGGAAGATGTCCCGCCTAATCATTTCTTTTTAGAATACATTGCAAGGCCCCAAACAGCCGAGATGTTTTTTGAAGATGTTCTAATGGCGTTAGTATTTTACGGAATGCCGATACTTGCAGAAAATAATAAACCTAGATTGCTTTATTATTTAAAAAGGAGAGGTTATAGAGGTTATTCAATTAATAGACCAGATAAAATTTGGAATAAATTATCTCCAGCTGAAAAAGAAATTGGAGGAATACCAAATTCATCACAAGACATAATGCAAGCACACGCTTCAGCTATAGAAACTTATATTGAAAATCATGTTGGATTTAATAATGAATGTTATGGATCAATGTATTTCCAAAAAACATTAGAAGATTGGGCAAGATTTAATATAAATAATAGAACTAAACACGATGCTTCCATTAGTTCTGGGCTAGCTATAATGGCTTGTAATAAGCACTTGTACACTCCAACAACGCCTTATGAAAAACCTAAGGCAGAATTAGGATTTAAAAAATATAATAATAGCGGACTAAGTTCACAAATAATACAATAAATGAGTTATACTAATAGTAATAGTGTTTTCCCAAGTCAGGTAGTACCGGATGAAGAAAAACAAAGTTTAGAGTATGGAAAACAAGTGGCTCAAGCAATTGAGTATGAGTGGTTTAATAATAACGGTGGTGCAGGAAGTTCTGGAGGTTTATCAGGAGGCGGGATGCCGGGAGGTAGATGGGGAACTAATTGGCAAAAATACCATAGTTTAAGATTATACGCAAGAGGAGAACAGCCAGTACAAAAATACAAAGATGAATTATCTATTAATGGAGATTTATCTTATTTGAATTTAGATTGGAAACCAATACCTGTTATATCAAAATTTGTTGATATAATTGTTAATGGTATTTCTAATAAAAGCTATAAGATTAGGGCGGTAGCTCAAGATCCTCATTCGGTAATTAAAAAAACGCAATACACTCAATCTATATTGCGTGATATGATGGCAAAAAAATTATTGAATAAGATACAAGATACTTTTGGAGTTAACTTATACAATACTCAAAACCCAGAATCATTACCTGAGGACCAGGATGAATTAGAAATTAACTTACAATTAAACTTTAAGCAAGCTGTTGAGATAGCGGAAGAAGAAGTAATAAATAATTTTTTAGCACTTAATAAATACGATTTAATAAGTAAAAGATTAAATTACGATTTAACCGTAATTGGCATTGGGGCTACAAAAACAAGTTTTAATAGATCTAATAGTATTACTATAGATTATGTAGACCCTGCAAATTTAGTTTATTCTTATACAGAAGACCCAAATTTTAGGGATATATATTATGTAGGAGAAGTAAAGTCAGTAAGTTTAGAAGAAGTAAAAAAACAATTTCCTGGATTGTCTTATGAAGACATGAAAGAAATAGAAAAATACCAGGGGAATACAAGCTATGTACGAAATTATAATGGTACTTATCAGGACGGAAATATCGTTCAAGTATTATATTTTGAATATAAAACATATTCTAATCAAGTATTTAAAATAAAACAAACAGAACAAGGTCTAGAAAAAGCTTTAGTTAAAACAGACTTTTTTAATCCGCCGCCAAGTGATAACTTTAATGTAGTATCAAGATCAATAGAAGTATTATATAGTGGGGCTAAAATATTAGGGCACCCAAAAATGCTGGAATGGAAATTGTCTGAAAATATGACACGCCCAATTGCTGATACAACTAAGGTTGATATGAATTATGCAATTACGGCCCCAAGAATGTATCGTGGCAGAATTGAATCTTTAGTTAATAGAATTACTACCTTTGCGGATATGATTCAATTAACACATTTAAAATTGCAACAGGTATTATCTAAGATGGTACCGGACGGGGTATTTGTAGATGTTGATGGATTAGCCGAGGTTGATTTAGGTAATGGTACAAATTACAATGCAGCTGAGGCATTAAATATGTATTTCCAAACAGGTAGTATTGTTGGTAGATCAATGTCCCAAGATGGCGGCATGAACCCAGGTAAAGTGCCAATTCAGGAATTACAAACATCGGCAGGTAATGCTAAAATACAGTCGTTAATTACTACGTATCAATATTACTTACAAATGATCCGTGATGTAACCGGATTAAATGAAGCGTCTGATGGTAGCACACCAAGTAGAGATGCTTTAGTTGGTATACAAAAGATGGCTGCGGCAAATTCAAATACTGCAACACGCCATATATTAGAAGGAAGCTTATTCTTAACACAAAGAATATGTGAAAATATATCTAAGAGAGTAGCGGATGCATTGAATTACCCTATGACAAATAATGCTTTAACACAAAGTATATCTATATTTAATACTGAAACGTTAAGAGAATTACAGTCATTAGATATTCATGACTTTGGTATATTCTTAGAATTAGAGCCAGACGAAGAAGAAAAAGCGCAATTAGAACAAAACATACAAGTAGCTTTACAATCAGGTGGAATTGAACTTGAAGACGCGATTGATCTAAGAGAGATTAAAAATCTTAAGTTAGCCAATCAATCTTTAAAATATAAAAGAAAGAAAAAGTTAGAAAGAGATCAAGCTGTTCAGCAAGCTAATATACAGGCTCAAGCACAAGCAAATGCCCAAGTAGCGGAATCTGCTGCATTATCAGAAGTGCAAAAGCAACAAGCAATGGCTGAAACAGAAATTCAAATTGCACAGGCAAAGAATCAATTTGAAATACAAAAAATGGAGTTTGAAGCGCAATTGAAGAAACAATTGATGATGGAAGAATTTCAATATCAAATGCAGTTAGCACAGGTACAAGCTCAAGCAAACACTGAAAAACTAAATAAGATAGAAGATAGAAAAGACGCTAGAGAAAAATTAAGAGGTACACAACAATCCGAATTAATTAATCAAAGAGAAAATAACACAATGCCTAAAGACTTTGAGTCCGCTGGGTTTGATAATATGGGAGGGTTTGATTTAGCCCAGTTTGAACCAAAATAAATTTTATTAATAATTATATAATATTTTATCATGTCAGAACAAGTACAACAAGAAGGAGAGTTTAAGCTTAAAGCTAAAAAAACTACACCTAGGAAATTAGTTAAAGACAATCAACCTATAAAAGTTGATTTAGCTACTCCTGCGCAAACAGAGGAACCAATAAAAGTAGTAATTCCTAAAGAACAATCGGATGCCATTCAAGAACAAAGCACAACAGAAAGCGTGTTACGCCCAGAACAGCCCGAAATGGGATTGCAAGAAGTGGGACAAGGAAACGAAGGGCCCGTTGAAAATGCTATTGAAGAAATCAATCAGCAAGAAATAGCTCAAGAAGTAATAGATTTAGAACAAGAATTAAAAGAACAAGTTCAAGAGCAAAATAATACTGGTAGACAATTGCCAGAAAACATAGAAAAGTTAGTGTCTTTTATGGAAGAAACTGGAGGGACAGTTGAAGATTACGTTAGATTAAATGCTGACTATTCAAATGTTGACAGTAATACCTTATTAAAAGAATACTATAAAAATACAAGACCTCATTTAAATGATGAAGAAATTGAATTCTTAATAGAAGACAATTTTGATTATGATGAGGATCTAGACGATGAACGCGATGTCCGTAAAAAAAGACTCGCTTTTAAAGAGGAGGTTGCAAAAGCTCAAGCCCATTTGGAACAAATTAAGAGTAAATATTACGACGAGATCAAGTTGAGACCGGGCGTTACTCAAGAACAACAAAAGGCAATGGACTTTTTTAACCGATACAACAAACAGCAGGAATCAGCCCAAGAGCAACACTCTAGATTCAAAGATGAAACTAAAAAATTATTTACACAAGAATTCAAAGGTTTTGAATTTAATCTTGGTGAAAAAAGTTTTAGATATGGAGTTGCAAATCAAGAAACATTAGCTGAAAAACAATCAGATATTTCAAATCTTATTAAGAAGTTCTTAAATAAAGATGGAGAAGTCACGGATGTTAAAGGTTATCACAAAGCGATTTATGCAGCAGAAAATGCGGATACTATTGCAAGACATTTTTATGAGCAAGGCAAAGCCGACGCAATTAAAGAGGTTGTTGCAAAATCCAACAACATAAGCGACGCCCCTAGGACTGTTCCTAATGGCGATGGATTTATAAATGGATTTAAAGTCAAAGCTATAAATGGTGTTGATTCTTCTAAATTAAAAATACAAACAAAAAAATTTTAACATTAAAAGCAAAAAATTATGGCAAACATGGTTAACACCCAAACGGGTACCCCTTACGGGTCTATCAAACCGTCTCAAGCACAACAAATACTTGATACGAATTATTTAAACTTTACTGATGGAAGTGGTAAAAACTTCTCTCAACAATATTTACCAGAAATCTACGAAGCAGAAGTAGAGCGTTATGGAAACAGAACTTTATCTGGATTCTTACGTATGGTAGGTGCTGAAATGCCTATGTCTTCTGATCAAATCGTTTGGTCTGAACAAAATAGATTACACATTGCTTATAACAATGTATCAGTTACTGGAGCAAATACATTATCATTTGCAGTAGATAGTACTTCTGGTAACAACTTTGTTAACAACGTTATCTCTGCTGGACAAACTTTGGTAATTATGAGCCCATCTACTGGGAAAGAACTTAAAGTATATGTTCAAACTTCTACTGCTGCTGGCGTAAACCCTGCGGTTATTACAGTTCTACCATATACCCAAACAGCATTAAACGCGGGTACAGTTACATTCCCTGTTACAACTGTTGGATCTGGAGATCTTAAAATCTTTGTTTATGGATCTGAGTTCAAAAAAGGTTCTACTGATGCTTCTTTAAATTCTGTAACTCCTTCATTCACTCAATTTAGTAATTCACCTGTTATCATTAAAGAGAAATACGCTATCTCTGGATCTGACACTGCTCAGATTGGATGGGTTGAGGTTGCTACTGAAGATGGTACTTCTGGATACTTATGGTATTTAAAAGCTGAATCTGAAACAAGATTACGTTTTGAGGATTACTTAGAAATGGTAGTTATTGAAGGTGAATTAGCTACTAACACTAACTTAACTGGATTGAAAATTAAAGGTACTCAAGGTCTTTTCTCTGCTGTTAAAGAAAGAGGAAACATTGTAAATAACTTTACAGCCGCTGCTGGATTATCAGATTTTGATTCTATCTTAAAAGGATTAGATACTCAGGGGGCTATTGAAGAAAACATGTTCTTCCTAAACAGAGCTACTTCTCTTGACTTCGATGATATGTTAGCTTCTTTATCTTCTGGCGCTGCTGGAGGTGTTGCTTACGGTTTATTCGAAAACTCTGAGCAAATGGCTTTAAATTTAGGATTCTCTGGATTCAGAAGAGGTTCTTATGACTTCTACAAAACTGACTGGAAATATTTAAATGATGCATCTACTCGTGGAGGTATGGCTAACACATCTATTGATGGTATCCTTGTTCCTGCTGGAACATCTACAGTTTACGATCAAATGTTAGGTACTAATATCCGTAGACCATTCTTACACGTTCGTTACAGAGCTAGTCAAGCTGATGATAGAAGAATGAAAAACTGGATCACTGGATCTGTTGGAGGTGCTTTCACTTCTGATCTTGATGCAATGGAGGTACACTTCTTATCAGAAAGATGTTTAATTACTCAAGGAGCAAATAATTTCGTATTGTTTACTTCTTCAATCTAAAAACCCGGTAGTATTACCCTCGTTGAAACGGCGAGGGTAATTATTACCTTTAAAATAAATTATTAAATTATATTATATTATGGCAACAAAAGCAAATACAAAAGCAAAAGAAATTTTAGTTGACGATGAAATCGCAACACAAGAATATACCGAAGTGGTTGAAAAAGTAATACCGGTAAAAAAAGAACCACAAAAACCAAAATGGGAAATAAAAGACCGTTTATATATATTAGCGGACGGATATGCTCCACTAACATTTACTCTACCTTGTAGACATACATCACGTTACCCATTAATTTGGTTTGATAAAACTACTGGACAACAAGAAGAATTACGATATGCAACAAACCAAAATTCACCGCTAGTTAGTGAACAGAAAGGTCAAGTTACTTTAGGCCATATTGTATTTGAAAATGGTATTTTAAATGTGCCAAAAGAAAGACAAAATTTACAAAAGTTATTATCACTGTTTCATCCTGGATTAAATATTAAATATAATGAGTTTGATGCTACAATTGAAGCTGAGGATGATTTAGATGATTTAGAATTAGAGGTAGAAGCAATGAACATGGCATTGGAAATGGACATTGATTCGGCTGAAGCAATAGTTAGGGTTGAAGTTGGATCTAGAGTTAATAATATGAGCTCTAAAGAAATTAGAAGAGATTTATTATTGTTTTCTAAAAGGAACCCTTCTCTATTCATTGAATTAGCAAATGATGAAAATGTACATCTTAGAAATGTTGCAATTAGAGCATCTGAAACTGGTGTCATAAGATTATCACAAGATCAAAGAACATTCCATTGGGGTGATAATGATAGGAAATTAATGACAGTGCCATTTGATGAAAATCCATACTCAGCAATGGCTGCATTCTTTAAAACTGATGAAGGTATTAACGTCTTCCAGTCAATAGAGAAAAAATTAAAATAATACGTAATACTAATATTAGGCGGTACCGAAAGCTACCGCCTTAATATTATAATAAAATAAGCAAATGGCGGTAAATGTAGATATAGTTTATAGAACTGTTTTATTAATACTTAACAAAGAATCAAGAGGCTATTTAACCCCTGATGAATTTAATAAAACGGCGGCTCAAGTACAATTAGAAATATTTAATGAATATTTTGAAGACTTGAACCAACAATATAGAATTAATAGCAATGATAGCGAATATAGTGATCGTGTAAAAAACTTAGAAGAAAAGATAGCTATATTTCAAGAATCAGCTCCATGCAATTATGCTAGTGGAGTATTTACATTAAATATACCAATATCAAGTCCACAACCTGAACTTTACAAGTTAGGTACCGTTATATACAAAGATGAAAAAGAAGTTCAATACGTTCAGCCAAATGAATTGTTAGAACTTAATTTATCACCAATTACTAAACCTACAACGTATTGGCCTGTATATACATATAAAAATTTTAATATTAAAGTATACCCAACTACAATTATTGGAGCTGGAGTAATATCATGCACCTATGTAAGAAAGCCATATAATCCTATATGGAACTTTACAGCTACTGCACCAACTTACCAATATGTATACAGCCCTGGAACATCTCAAAATTTTGATTTGCATCCAACTGAGCAAACAAATTTAATAACTAGAATATTACTTTATTCAGGTATAGTTATTAAAGACCCACAAGTTATACAAATAGCTGCGCAGCAAGTACAAGCAGAGAATATTAATTCTAAAAGCTAATAAAAAATGGCTACACCAAACGATGGTTTAATCACCGAAACAAATAGACAATACTACGAAGGAGCTCAAGGATTTGTACAAAGTACTGCGGGTAATTTAACCTTTTTAACTACATTTAATACGGATTTGGTTTACGGAAGTTCGGACCCATTAAATGTAAATTACGCTTTAAATAATTATAAATTATACACCAGCCTAAATGGGTATCCTGGAAGTTTTACAGAAGTTATTGCTAATTATTCCGTTGTTGGCAATGCAATTGTGTTTACTGCGGGTAATGCGCCTGCATTGGGCACTTATATTGTAGTTCAATTAAAAACATTAGATGGAGGAAAGTACGGCACTACTCCGGCTCAAATGGCTTATGGCAATGTAGTTGAAACCAATTACGGAAGTTATTCTTATATCATATTAAATGATATTATAAATAATTTTATGGTTGCTTATGTTGGTAAAGATAAATTAATTCCTTCTGTAAAAAGAACTGATGTAATATTTCATGCTAAAAGAAGTTTGCAAGAATTTAGTTATGATACCTTAAGAAGTATACATTCTGCAGAATTAAATATACCACCAAGTTTAAGCGTGGTATTACCACAAGATTATGTTAATTATGTTAAGGTTTCATGGATAGATCATCAAGGTGTAAAACATCCGCTTTATCCAACAAATAATTTAACTACAGATCCATATACAAATCCAATTCAAGATAATAGAGGAGTGCCCGTGCAGGATAATTTTGGATCTAATATAGAGGGAGATTCTTTAACTGAAAGGAGATGGAAAAACAATGATGTCTACCAATTAACCAATAATTTTAATAATGGCGGAGAATGGGCGGACAATGGATATGGCTTGGATAATTGGTTATGGTATGGTTACTTTGGGCAAAGATATGGACTAGATCCGCAATATTCAAATGGGAATGGTTGGTTTACTATAAATGATAGAGAAGGTAAAATATCTTTTAGCAATGGCCTTGTTGACAAATTGATTGTATTAGAGTACATATCAGATGGACTCGCATATGATTTAGATACAAGAGTTCCTAAACTGGCTGAAGAAGCGATGTACGCGCACATTTTACACGCTATTTTATCTTTAAGAGCTAATCAGCCGGAATATATAATTAATCGCCTTAAACAAGAGAAAACGGCTAAATTAAGAAATGCAAAAATAAGATTATCAAATATAAAACTAGAAGAGATTACTCAAGTATTAAGAGGTCAATCTAAATGGATTAAACACTAAGAATATGGCAGAAATAAAAAATAGTTTTTTAAAGGCCAAAATGAACCAAGATGTGGATGATAGACTTATCCCAAATGGAGAATATAGAGAGGCACTTAATATATCAGTAGGTAAATCTGAAAGCAGTGATGTTGGTACCTTACAAAATATTTTTGGTAATATTAGAGTAGATGCGAAAAATAGAATTGTTGGTGCAGAATGTATTGGGTACTTTATGGACAATGTTAATAATTGTATTTACCAATTTATAACTAATGAAGGAGATAACCAGACTGATCCAATAACACATCAAATAACCGTATATAATTTTACAACTAATATAAAGACTGTACTTGTAGAGGGGGATTTTTTAAATTTTTTAAAGTCTAAGCCAATTACAGCTGTAACTTTAGTGGAAAATTTATTATTTTGGACTGATTATAATAATCAACCAAGAAAAATAAATGTTAATTTAGCTAATCCAAACGGCTTAACAGTTCCAACATATTATACCACAGAAGAACAAATATCAGTTGCAAAGTATGCACCTATAGAACCGGTATCTTTAGTTAGAAAAGCAGTTACAACTGCCACGGCCATTGTTTCTGGGAGTACTGTTATACCCGTAGCAAGTACAACAGGCATTGTAGTTGGTATGACGGTAGTTAGCGGTACTAATATAAATGGTTTGGATTATGTTTTAGTGGAAAGTATCGGCGTTGGTTCAGTTACAGTTTCTAAAAATGTGTCTTTAGCTCTTGATGAAAGACTTACATTTTTAATTTCAACAATGAGCGACAAATCCTCTGATCCGCTTTGGCCAGGAGATCCAGCATTCTTAAAATCAAAATACGTTAGATTTAGCTATAGGTTTAAATTAGATGATGGGGAATATACTTTAATGGCTCCATTTACACAAATAGCATATATACCAAATCAAAAAGGCTATTTTTTAGAGGGTAATGAGAATGAAGCCTATACAAGTACCGTGCTAAAATGGTTTGAAAACAATGTAAATAATATTAAACTTTTGATTCCGTTCCCTGACGTTCTTTCAAAAGTTAATCAATCATATAAGATACAAGCATTAGATATATTATATAAAGAATCCGATGGAGCTGCAATACATGTAGTAGAAACCATCCCTTACGGGGCCTTTTCTATTAATACAGTAAATAATATATACGAATACGATTATCAGTCTAGAAAACCGTATAAAACATTACCTGAAGATCAAACAACAAGAGTTTATGATATGGTGCCTGTTAAAGCAAAGGCCCAGGAATCAGCAGGTAATAGAATAATATATGGTAACTTTTTAAAGAACCATACTGCGCCGGAATCATTGGACTATCAAGTTTCTGTAACTAAGAAGCAAGATACATCCACAAGTTTTGTAGAATATCCCAATCATACTTTAAAACAAAATAGAACTTACCAAGTAGGGTTTATTTTAGCAGATAAATTTGGAAGACAATCTTCCGTTATACTATCTTCATTAGATACAATAAAAAGCACAGTAGATGGAGTATCTTATGGTGGATCAACAATTTTTTCGCCTTATTATTCTAGTGCTGATTTAGCATTGGGGTTTGTAAAAAATTGGTTTGGAAATGCTTTAACCGTATTAGTTAATAGCCCTATTTCTTCTACAAAAGCGCCAACTGGCGAACCTGGATTATATGCAGAACCCACTTCTTCATCAGGGTTTACATTAACTGGAACTACTACAATAACAGATTCAACATATACTTTTACTATTAGTGGATCTTCTGGGGCAGCCCCTATAGTTGGTGAATACTTAAGAGGCGAATATACAGATTATGTAAAAATAACGCAAAGAACCGGTAGTAATCCATATACCGTTACCACAAGTGGGAGAGTAAATAGCTCTTACTTAAGAGATACACAAAGCGATCCAAAGGATATTAAATATGCTTATAGTATAAACGCATTGGGATGGTACTCATATAAATTAGTAGTACGTCAACAAGAACAGGAATATTATAATGTTTATTTACCAGGAATGTTAAATGGATACCCAGCTGGGCAAACCTATGGGTCGCAAGTAGTCTATTCCGTGGGGGGAACGCCTAGTAATGCCAATGGTATTAATACCACTATATTCCCAATAAATGAAAATAATAGGGTAGCTCATACGGTATTAATAAATGATAATATAAATAAAATACCAAGAGACTTAGTTGAAGTTGGGCCAGATCAGAAATTATATAGAAGTAGCGTGCAATTATACGGTAGAGTCGAAAATACTATTACAGTAACCGGTGCTATTACGTCTTTTCCAAATAATAAACAATATTTCCCATCACAAAAAGCAGATACAGCTATTGCTATTTCTACTTCAACAGATTTAGGATTTTTACCAAAGACTGTAGATAATGATTTAGGTTCGGCGGTATATAATTTTTACCAATTAGAAACACAGCCTTCTATAGCTAGGATATCAACAACAAATAGCATTGGAGTACTTGCTTATCCGAATATTAGCACATTTGGACCGCCCCCTAGCGGAGGTGCGCCTATACAAGATCCTCCTGATGTAAAAAATATGGCACCGTATTTAAGTGTATATGAAACTAAACCAGTATACTCTTTATTAGACGTATTTTGGGAAACCTCTACAACGGGATTAATTTCAGACTTAAACGCAGATGTTTTAACGGGTTATGACGGGGCGGTGGATTTATCTAATATATTATGGACTTTTACGGAGGCATCGGACCCTAATAATATTGCTGCTAGTAAATATATAACAAACGCGTTTTGGCCAGAATCTAATACGGGTATACCTATTAATTCTAGCGGAGCAGTACTAACTGTAAATGACGCAAATAATATACCAGTTAATTACTTTGGACTTGAATCAACAATAGTTAATCCAGGCCCTAGTCAATATTTATCTTATAGAATATATTTATTACCAGGATCTGATTTTGTGTTTATAAGAGATATATCCTTAACTACATTTTTCTTTTCTATAACATTATTAACAGGTAATAATATAGCGCCAACAACCTATGTTAAAAGCCAACAACTTAAAAATGTAACACCAACAATAACTACTCCGGCTACATTAACATTTCCTGTTGAATTAGGTTCAACAATACCGTCAAGTGATCCTATTTTTGTCTGCAAAGCAAAAAACGGAGCAACATTGCCATCTTTACAAATGCAAGAATTAGTCTGGGATATTATTGATTCAGGATCAACAGCAGGTTGGGGAGCATATTTTAGCGTTCAAAGCGCAGCCGGCGGCGAAGCTATAGGTGTTAATCCAGGAGACGGCTTAATATACCTTAATGCAATTTTGCCTTTAGTGCCACCCGTTTGGAATTTAAATGTGCGTGTACGAGACGCTGTTACGGCCGCTGGTCCATTGTTAGGACCAACCGGATATAGTACAGAGCAAGACACATGTGTATTAGAGGTTTCGTTAGCTTCAATTCCAATTTGTGGAAGGGAATGGACTGCTACTAATTTTTCAGGGATTACTTATGCAGATAATACGCCTATACCTGGCCCTATTACAAACGCTGCCGATTGGGCGGCGCAAACGGCGGGGGCTTGGTGTTATCCTAATTTTAACCCTGCAAATGAGGCTCAATTTGGTAAAATTTATAATGGTTATGCAATACAAGGTATTTTTAACCCATTAGATACTACTCAAAGAAAACAATTTGCTCCAAATGGATTTAGAATACCTTATGCTGCTGAATTAGGCCTTACTTTTGGTAGCCCTTGCGCATTAGGGTGCGTTACGGGTAACGATTTAAAATTAATAGTGCCATCAACAAACTGGGTAGTTGGAGCCACTGGTGACAACAGTTCTGGGTTTAATGGAGTTGGATCAGGTTGGATTAATGGTACAACTGGAATTCCCACTAATTTTAAAGAATATGCAGGATTCCACGCAAGGCAAGGGCTTAATGGCAATGGTTATGCGGCTTGGGGATTATATTATAATACTAACAGCTTAGCTGCTCCAGGGACGCCTAGTGCAACAACAGGATATTCTGTTAGGTTTATAGATAATAATATTGATTCAATGATAGCTACAAAGCCGCCATTATCACCTTCGTGTACATTTACTTATGTAGATTTAAATGGAAATTCTGTTACTGTTACTTTAGACGAAAATAATCCAGGCCCATTTCCTTTTGATACAATATCAAGTTGCACCGTTACAGGAACATGCACCATTACATAAGGTTAAAAATTAAAAAAAATAAGTGATTATAATATATGAGCGCAACAATAGAATTAAAGTATTTTAACTCTTTTTGGTTAAAAAAAATGCAAGCAGTAGTTGACGTGCTGCCTACAGTTCCGGCTACTCCACCAACATATAATAATGCTACAGCGAATGTTGCGGCTTTAGCAACTACATTTGTGTTGGTCAATGCTCAACTTAATGTTGGCGCTGGCCAAGCTATATATTATACTATAGGTGGATCTCAGATTACAATATTTGTAAAATCAATTTTGCCAGATAATAAAACGATTACATTGATGTATCCGGTTGTAACGCCATTTTTAGCAGCAACTAATTTAACATTTGGGGACATAGTTGATTTTAAATATGTTCCATCTCTTTACAATGCTAGCACTAATGATTGGTATATTGAGGAGGCTAGAATTAGAGGGGGTTATAATAATATTAGTGTTGATTTTGGCGTAAAAGCTTATATTGTAGAGGATAATAACAATCAACAAAACCGATTAAATTCATTGATTTATTCAGGTATATTTAATTCAAGAACCGGTGTAAATAATACTAATCAATTTTCAGTTGCTGAAGACATAACAAGATCTGTGGATCCTTCAAATGGATCAATACAAAAATTATATGCAGAAGATACAAACCTTATTATATTCCAAGAATCAAAAGTAAGTAGAGCGTTAATTGACAAAGACGCGATATATACAGCCGAGGGGCAACCAATGACCACATCAGGCTTACAAGTAATTGGACAAATACAATCATATTCCGGGAATTACGGTATATCAACAAACCCAGAAAGTTTTGCTGTTTATGGATATAGAAAATATTTTGTTGATAAAAATCAAAATGTTGTTTTAAGATTATCTCAAGACGGTATAACTGAAATATCAGCTTATGGAATGCTCGATTTCTTTAGGGATAAATTAAGTAGTGTTGGAGATAGTGGTAGAATTGTTGGGGGATGGGACGCTCATAATAAACAATATGTTGTTTCTATTCAACCATCAGCATTGGCATTAGACAACAAAGGATTACCATATGAACCATTTACATTAGCTTTTGATGAAGATTCATTAGGGTGGGTTAGTTTTTATAGTTATATTCCTGAGTATATGGATGGATTACTAAATAATTATTATAGTTTCAAATTTGGTAATATTTGGAAACATTATTCTCAGAGTGTTATTAGAGGAACTTTTTACGGCGTTGCTAATAATTCTTCTGTAACATTTGTGTTTAACTCACAACCTTCTTTGATAAAAAACTTTAATACAATAAATTACGAGGGAACTTTGGGCTGGCAAGTTGATAGTATAGTTACAGATACAGATCAATCTATTACTGTTTATCCTGCTTTTATGCCTCAAAGTTTATCTCAAATGGAATTTAGTTTATTCACTAATAACTTTAAAAGAAAAGAGAATAAATACTTTGCTAATATATTTAATAATACTGCTGTAGGTGGAGGAGATATTGTATGGGGGCAATCTATGTCGGGCGTTAAAGGATTATATGCAACGTGTACAATGAGCCTTGCAAATAGCACTTATAATTATCAAGGTGAGTTATACGCGTGCTCAACTGAATATGTGGAATCATCATATTAAAATAAAAATTAAAAATTAAAATTATACACTATGTGGGGAATGTTAATTGGAGCTGGAGTTTCAGCAATAGGTGGATTAATGGGAGCAAGTGGTGCCGCAAAAGCACAGAGAGCTGCACAAGCAAAAGCCGATGCTGCTAATGCAAGGTTAAACGCATTGGAAAAAAGCAGACAAGCTATTATAAATCCTTATGCAGCGACTAAAGACTTATCATCAATGGCTAAAAATGCCTATGCAAATATAGGGGTTGCTACTCAGGCTGCAAAGTTTCAAGCAGAAGAAAACGATTTAGCATTAGCTAACACATTC
>Ga0181351_1000202_pt1 | contig 15938 bp, 14 predicted proteins | sample Su13VDMM15SD_FD_170485 | JGI IMG/M metagenome (GOLD analysis project Ga0181351, IMG submission 170485) | Freshwater viral communities from Lake Michigan, USA - Su13.VD.MM15.S.D | ecosystem: Environmental > Aquatic > Freshwater > Lake | place: USA: Michigan | collected 2013-07-16 | reverse complement strand
AAAAAAACAATTACGAATTGTATTTCCAATTTCTTCAACATTAGATGTTTTAAATTGTTTACTAACAGGGATATCATTATAAAAACCAGCAGACCCCGTAGAATTAGTTATTACACAATTTCCAAGTATTGCAGATTCTCTCGGGATTCTATCTCTACCAGGATGATGACCAAAATCAATATAAATTTTACTTGTTTTTAATAATTCAATTATTTGATTTTCATCCATACCCACAATAGGTACAAGTTCAATATCAGGATTTAATGATTTAATTTGATTGGTAACTCCAAGACCCTTAACAGGGTTATAACAAACAATATTTTTCTTTTGGTTTATATCGTAAGTTGATTCAATATATTTTGATGGGATATAGTCAAATAATGGAAGATATTTTTCCACACCATTTTTTTGTAAAAAATCCAAGGCATAAAAAGATTGGTAAAAATGAATAATATTTGAATTTGAAAAATCTTGAAATTTACCATGGTTATTGTCAACACTTAACCACCATATGGCTTTTTTCATATTTTTATAGGTGTCTAATTTTTCGGTCCAAACTTCAGGATAGATAACCCAATTATCAGAAATGTCTTCAACATCTTTTGAATGTTGAATATTATAATGTTTATATTTTGCGGGGATTGGGTCGGCATATGGGATATCCCATAATACAATTGATTCACCTCCAACATTGTTAATTGCGTCCGCTAATTGAAATAGGGATTCAACACCACCCGCAGCTACTCCGGCTGGAATGTTAATGTACACTTTACTTGTTTTCATATGTTATGTTTGTTTCTTACGTGATTTATTTCCAAATGCATATCTTTTTTGTATAAACTACTAATTTGATGTTGATGCATTCTATTTGTGATTAAACAATTAGTAATAATTTTAGGAAAACCATATCTGATGTAAAGTTGATAATACATTTCACAATCCATTAACATAGTTAATTCTTCGTCAAATAAACAAGGGGTTTCATTTTTGAAAGATAAAACCGATGGGGAACTAATTGTATTAACACCTATTGCAATTTTATCATTCCATGAAGGGCTCATAAAATTATAAAAAGTATTTCCATCATCATTCGTATGATTGCATCCGTTAACTAACCATTTACAATCATCTTGTTCAAATTCTTTACTAATTAATTCTAATGATGTATCGTCATAAAAAAAATCGTCTTGGAACATTATTTTAATAATTTCACCATCGGCGTGAATAATTGAGTTATTGGTATTTGCCGGACCATTACCTAATAATTTATCATATTTAAAATATTTGATTTCAAATTTATTAGAATATAAATCGCATAGGTTTTTAATGTCATCATTCTTACTATGGTCAGAAACAATAACATTAAAATTTTTATATGTTTGGTTTAAAAACCTATCAAAATTATCTTTTAAAAAACCAGTCCCATGACCATATTGTTCCCAAGTGGGAATACAAATTGAAATTTTCACTATTTTAATTTATTATATGGTGGTTTATTTCTAATGATATTTGCAGTTGAGGACACTTTTGGTAAATTAACTTTATGTTCGTTTAGAGGGTTTAACTCGTTATAGATATAATTAATTGATGATAAAAATTTAAAGTGTTCTTCTCCTGCCATCTCGACCATAGGAAACATAAACGCTAAATCGCAAGCAATCTCCCATCTATTACCATTATCATCTTTTAAATCCTCTTCTTTGATTTTTTTCCATAACCAAGATTTCCAAGTTCTTAAATGTGACAGAGTAAATGCCTGTTTTCTAATATCTGTAAAATTAGTAGGTGGATTCGCAAACCCTGTCCTACCATCATGATATCTAAATGACCCACTTGTTATCCATACATTAGGGTCTTGATATACCTCATTAACTAAAGTAAAAACATTTGAATTTGGTAACCAATCATCACCATCTACTTCAATGCAAATTTCCTCATCAGGTATTTCTCTAAGTCTTATAACTTGGTCATAATTACCGGCTTGGTACATTTTTGATGAATTCTCAATTAAAATAAATCGAGAATCCCCATTAATAGTTTTTTTTATGATATCAACAGTATTATCGGTTGACATATCATCAGTGATATAACATGTAAAATCTTTAAAATTTTGACTCATTATAGACAATAAAGATTTTTCTACATAATTTTCACAATTATAAGTTGTTGTTAAAATTATCATTGTAAATCAATTTTTAATCCATTAGGGGTTGTCCCCCTTGGGAAGAATTTTAAACGACCATTATATGATTCGCTTAAAGTGTTTAAATTTTTGGTAATTTCAGGAGTCTCAATTAGATTAACCATGTATCCCTCATCCAATAAATCTATACATAATTTATATTGTTGTGATTCCTCCAAACTATCAGAACCTTTTTTATAAGTGATATAATTCATAACAAAAGGAACCTCTTTATTTGGATTTAAAGAAATGTAATGATTTTTTAAAAATAAAGAATGTTCTTTATTAAATTCATCAATAACAATAGGTAGAGTCAATTCCATATTTAAATTTTCCGCAAATTTAGTTAGAGCTTTATTACTTTTTGGTAAATAAGGACCACCAAATCCAAATCCATATTTCATATTTTTTTTACCAATCCTTGAATCTCCTCCAATTGCATTTAAAACAAGGTCAATTTCTTTATTTAATCCGGCTTTCATTAAAACATTTCCTACCATATTAGCATAACTAATCTTTGATGCCACCATACAATTAATACTAATTTTAGCAATTTCTGCAGCTTTATAACTCATAATATGAGCGTTTATTGAACTTGTTTGAATTCTCCCATAAATTTTTATTAACTCATTTGATAATTGTGGGTACTCAGTACCTATTAGAAGAATATCTGAATTTTCAAGACCACTTATGGTACCATTTTGAGAAATAATTTCAGGACAGTATGCAACTTGAATGTCAAACATTCTAAGTTTATTCTGTATTTGTTCAACATCACCAGGATTAGTTGTACATCCCACAATAAATTTTTTATCATGAATCGGTATATCTAATTGGGATGCAGTAAAAAACTCGTTAGTTACTTCAAAAAGAGTTGTTGTATCATAATCACCATCCAAGGTTGGTGGAGTTGGTACAAAAGTAAAAATTATATCACATTTTTTAATAACTTCTACATTTGAAGTTGTTGCACTAAAATCATAAACTTCAAATAACATTTTTTGAATTAAAGGTTCATTTGTTTTACAAATACCTTGATTTAAATTATAGACATAATCCTCATTAGTGTCGGATACCAAAACATTGTATCCCGCCTTTTCACATAATAATGCAAAAGATAATCCTAAATTCCCCACTCCAATAACACCTATAGTCATATTATAAATTTTTAAGGTATTCTTCTTTTATTTGTTTTGCAACATTTGATGCGTAATATTTTTCTATATCAGTAGGTGGGTTAAATTTTTCTTTTGATAAAATAAAACCACCCGAATCTACTTTATAAATCCAACTTGGTTTTCCACACATCCAACCTTCAATAGTTGTTCTACCTAATTGAATACCAGCGGTCTCTTCACATTTGTAAATAAAATTTTCAACAGACCAAGTCGATGGAAAATACTTTACATGTTTTTCAAATAAGACTTGTTGTAAATAATTTCCTTTGTCTTCACCAACTAACCAAAGTTCTTTACCTTCTTCTTTAGTTCTTTCCATTAAATCCAAAATTGTTTCTTTTCGTAAGTAATCAATTGTACCAACAAATAAAACCGCGTTTTCGGTGTTTATTGAAGGGTTTGGTTTGAATTTATCGCTATCAATTGGATTATAAATTATGTCAACTTGTTCTTCTGGTATTTCAAAGTTATTTACAATGTAATCTTTAATCTCAGGTCTGATTGCAATATATTTTTTAATTGTATCATCTTTGATTGGATTTTCCAATTCAATAACTTCAGAATGTATTGAGTATATTTTATTTAATTCAGGGTAAAATTGTAACATTCTTTCCGCAACAGGTTTGTGTTGCATATGTATAATATCATAATTAACTTCAGATATTCGATACATTGAATTTTCTTTCGAGACTTCATAACCATTAGGTCCATTAACGCCCCATTTACCATCTCCCATCTTAAATCCAGGTGCTTCTTCAAATGGTAGACATTTAATACCAAGTTTTTTTGCCATATCCGTTAATGGTCCGCCTATTTGGGATAAAACAGTAACACTACAATTAAGTTTTTTTAACTCTTTTGCCAATTCAAAAACATATAATTCAGAACCTGTTAAAGTTTTAAAATTTAAACAAGATAATAAAACTCTAACTTTATCATTTAAATTATATGGAATTTTACAAGGTAAATTTTCTTTATATTTTTCTGCAAATAATAACTTATTATCTTCCCATTGTTGATTTGTTTGCCCAATTGATTTGTGAGTTATTCTGATATTAGTTATTACACCAACTTTAACACCATCAATATGGTTTTGAAAACAAAATGGAATATCGTAAAAATGAAATCCTTTAAAATCCTCAACAAAATTATGTTTAATTCTTTTTTTACTAATAGCAATGAAAAGACCATCAACAATTACAGTCTCTTTAATTCTATTATTTAAGTCTTCAGAATATTTTGATACCCATTTTTTTCCATCACTCTCGTGATTAACAATACCAATCATTTTTTTTCTGTTTTCCCACCACATACCACTAGAGGGCATTTCAGTAGTCCCTGCCATCCCAATAATTCCAAAATCACTTTTTTCAAAATGTTTAAGTAATTTGTGGTACCAAGAACTGGTATCAAAGTAAATGTCGTCATGACAAAGAACAACTATGTCAGTTTTCGCTTCTGATAATATTTCGTTATAAACTTGAGAAAGAGATTTCTCACCGTTATTAACTTTTTCAATAACCTCAAGTTTTTTAAATCCTGAACTTTTTTTCAAGTATTCTATAAACTCTGGTTTAGATTCTCTTGTTGAATATCCTATTGTAATCATAAACTATATTAATCCTGTACTTCCAAAACCATTATCACCTCTATCTTTGTCTTCGATTTTATCTAATCGATTTAATCTAACATATTTTCCTGTAAATACAGGACATAAAACTGCTTGGGCAATTTTCATACCTTTAGTGATATTAATTGATTCTCCACCTGCGTTCAAAACAATAACTTTAATTTCACCATTATATCCTGAATCAACAGTACCAGGGGTGTTTAATACTGTTAGACCATAATTAATTGCCAATCCACTTTTGGGTCTTACTTGAACTTCACAATCGTCAGGGATTGATAATTTAATACCTGTCGGAATAAGAGCCCTACCTGATGGTGGAATAATATAATCAACAACTGAATGTAAATCAAACCCTGAATCAGATTTATAAGCGTATGTTGGGAACTTGGCGTCAGGGTGAATTAACTCAACACCTAAAACTTTACTTCTAATAGCGGTTTCAGTGTCTTGATTCATTTCTTCGATAGACATACCAAAAAGTTCTTCTAATTCTTTTTTATAAGTTTCTTCAGGTTCAACACCTGCTTCTAATATTATGTTTTTAAATTGTTCTTGTATTTGAGACCACCCTTCTGGGGTTATACCTAAATTTTCAGTCATTACTTTAATTTTAATAATTTATTAATTACGTCGATTAATACCGACACATCTTTTTCACAATATTTTACAATACCTTCAATATCTTTTTTTACCCAAAAAGCTTCATGAACTTTATTACCTGTGATTTCCATTGTTTTAGAAGACTCTACTCCTAAACAAACACACATAAGTTCTAAAGATGCGATAGACCCATAACCACCATATTGCCAAAGTTCTTTAGTATCAAGAGCTTTAATTTCCCATGGTTTAGTATCATGACCTGGTAATATTTTAGGAGGGAGAATTCCATTCATAATCATTCTTTTTGCCAACATTGGGATATCAAATCCCTTAACATTATGTCCACATAAAAAGAACCCCAATTCCCCAACTCTATGTAAAAGTTTTTGAACATCTTCTAATAATTTTTTTTCATCAGGGTCACTAAATGATTGCATTTTAGTTTCACCTTTATCAGTGACAAAGGCAACACTAACACATGCAATTCTTGCAAACTCAGGAACTAACGCTGCTCTGTTGACAAACATTTCACCGACAGGTTTGTCGGCATCTTCAGGAAACCTTTTTTGAAACCAATCGTGATAGTTTCTAAATTGAAAGGCCAATTCAGGTCTTAGTTCTTCGAGTGCCGTCCAATTAGGTTGGATACCGACAGTTTCGATATCCAAAAATAAAATTTTAGTTAAAGGTGTGTTTATCATTATACAATTGATTTATAAAATTCTGCTCTTGTTTTTGTTACAATATTAAGGTCGTATTTATCTTTTACAGTTTCATATAACCTTTCTCCCATATCTTTTGCTAAGTTAGGGTTTTTTACCAACTTTTCAATAAATTTTGCCCAATCACTGTGATTTCTATGTTCATCAACTAACATTGCGTTTCCATCCACAAATTCACCATTTTTCAAACAATGTTTTAAATCTATAGTGTATGGACCTAAATCAGAAGCGATTAATGCTTTTTTATAGAATCCTGCTTCAATAACTTTTAATTGAGATTTCATTCTATTAAACATTGTATTTTTAATTGGAGATAAAGAAACATCAAATTTAGAATAATTTTTTGCATAAGATGTCACAGGTTTTGTCCAAACTCTAACATAAGACTCGTCCATATCACCTGTATAAATTTCTTGATTATAATTTACTAAATGTTTTTTATATTCATCCGATACAATTGAATAATCTTGTGTGAATATTTTTTCATACTGAGCCCAAACGGTTTCGTGAGGAAGGATGTTTCGTTTTGTTTGTTCTCCTGTTTGAGCATTAATCTCAGTTACAGTTCCTCTTGTATCAAAACCACAAAGAACATATTGAACTTTATCTTTAAGAGATTTTATTTTACCAAATCCTTGGTCTAACAATTGTATATCGTGTAAGTGAGAAGAACCCCCTAACCAACCAATTCTAAGTCTATCAGACTCTAATGTCGGTTCTTTAAATTGAGATTCATTAGGGTTAATTGCGTTAGGAAATACAACAACATTTTTGTTTAATTTTTTTATTTCATCGGCAAATATTGTGGTAGTTGTTGTTACATACTTTGCAACTTTTAAATTCTCAACAATCTTTTCGTTGATTTTGTGAACTTTAATAATATCGTGAATTGGGTGTTCTTTCCCTGGCATCCAATAATCGTCAATATCACAAATAGTGATTACCCCTAAAGAATTTAATTTTTCAATAAGTTGTTTGGCCTTTTCAAAATCAGGCCCAATACTTCTGTGGAATGATACTATTTGGTATTGAGTCCAATAATTGATATCATCAAATGGTGGGTCATATACAATATCGACATAAAAATCATCAGGATATTGATTTTGTAAAAAAATGTGAGGGTCTACTGACCTAAACTTACCAACTCCTGTTCTATCGGATGGTACAACTAGTACTTTAATTTTTGACATAAATTTATTTTATACTCAAAAGTATAAGAATTTAAGTCAAATAAGAAAAGGCGTTAAGATAATTTTTTAATTTTGGTTACTTTACCTTCAAACACATGTTTACCAACTTTAAAACTAAAGATTTCGTTAGATTTTTCAGCACTTTCTGTAACTAACCCATTATCTTTTAATGCTTTAGTGATTGCCTCATTAATCATTTTTTGAATTAATTTATAGTTAATTCCCTCACCTGTACTTTTTTGAGTTTGAGATACAGGTTGTTGTGTTGTTTTTGTAGATTCGGAAACATAGTTACCTTCATTTCCGGTTTTCATTAACCTTGTCGCTCTTTCGATTAAATCATTAGATAATGTGGCTTCTTGTTGTTGTGGTTGATTAATAGGATGTTCCATCATTAATCTTTTAATTTCGTCAGGTAGTTTTGAATTTTTAATGGCGTCTACACTCGTATTACCCACTGGTTTTGTGTTTACTCTTGGAAGTTCTGACAAATAAGGTTGTTGACCTTGCCCCATAGATGGTTGTTCTTGTAAAAATTCTTGAGGTATGTTATATTTTGCTTGAGGCATACTGAATTCTTCAACCATATTTTGTGGTTGTGAATTTTTAGGGCTCCCTTTAATATTGTCTGTTTTGTCCATAATGGCTTTTGAAACCATTAATTTTTTCATAAAATCGTCGTTCATATTATGTAATATTTTCTTGTTGCGTTGGTGTTGTTGTTGGTGTTACAGGTGTTGGTTGAGTTGGATTAGTTGTCACGGGTGGGGGTACTGGTGGTTGATTATCAAATTTTGCATTAATAATTACACTAACCATACTTTTATCACCATTAAAATTATAATTAGGTCTCGGGGTATTGTAAACTTCACCCGTTGGTTTAATTGATAAAATCTTATCTAATCTAAAAAGTCTCCAACCTGGTAAAGGCTGTTCCCCTTTATACGCAGTATGGGATGCACCTTCATCGTCCCAAGCTCTTAAGACTTTATTTCCTGCTTTACTTACTCCTAAACAAACGGGTTCAATTTCTCTAATACCTCTACCACCTGGTTCATCACCATCGTAGTACACAATAACTTTTTGTTTCCTTTTAATAGCATCAACAACACTATCAATAGAGGCGATTTCGCATATTAAACCTTTAAGAGTATCTTTTAATTTCATTAGAAATTAGGGTATGTTTTTGATGAATTAAATTTATTAATTTTGATTTCGCTTTTTCTTTCTATCACATCATTAATAGTACCTGCGTTTACATTGTAAACATCTAAAAATGAGCCTGTTCCTCTTCCCATTGAATCTCCGTCCGCAACCGCGTCTTTGTTCACTGAAGAATATGGATTACCGGCTTCGTTGTAATCATTTTTAGGTATTAATTTTGCTCTTTCGGCATCAGCTATTGCGGTAAGAGCGTTTGGTTCATTTTGACTTAAATCAACAATTAGTTCGTTTGCCATGATTATAGTTTTGAAATTATTTCGTTTATTCTTTTAAGACTTTCAGTGACTGCCGAATTATATCTGTCAACAGTTCTTGTATGTTCTTGAGAAGGTCTTACATTTGTAAAATTTTTCTTTTCGTGAGGTTTAATAAATTGGTTTTGCATTCCTGCATTCATTTTATTAGTTTTGGTCATCTTATTGTAATCCCTCATTTTTCTTAATTCATTCTCAACCCAATTCTTTATTACAACACCACCATTCAATATAAATGATGATTCATGGTGATTACCTTTAAAATTATCAAAAAAGTTTTTTATTCTTTTTAATTGTCGGTATTCAATAAAATTTTGTGTTTGTAATTCTTGGTTTCTATTAAATCCTTCGGTATTTTCATCAGCGTTTTTAACCATACTAAAACATTTTTTCATATGTTCTTGTTTGTCTTTTGGAAATTCAATTTCCCCTTTTGCTGAACCGTATAAATCTTTATTCACTCTTTAACAATTTAATTAATTCAGAGATAGATAAACCTTCCTTTTCTGCTTGTTTTTTCAGACTGTTTATATTTCTTTTTAATATTTTAGAAGCATCAAGTTCTTTTTTATTAACATCTGCAGTATCAGATGAACTTTTTTTAGTTAATAAATCCTCAACCATTTTGATGGCCTTTTGTTTTTGTATTTCGGATAATGTCGCTCTTGTAATAAAATTTTTATCTTTATAATAAGGTGATTTTTTATCTTTTTTACCTGAAGGGTCTTTACCTTGTTGTTTTGTTCTTTCTTTCGCCTCATCAGGTTCCATACCCATATTTTTAATTAAATATTCATAGGTTTCTGGGCCATCCATATTTTCAGTTTCTTCATAACCAAAAGCACCTGACATATCAATTTCTTTCATCTCACTTTCTCCATAGTAAGTTCTATATCCACGAGAGATTGGGTCGTTAGTAATTCTGGCCGCGGCAACTGTCTGGTCCATTGTTTTTCTTGGATGGAGTTTAGGGTCTAAAATAGGGATTGCCGAGTTCGACATAGCGCCATCAGAATTTACTAATTCTTCTAAATCAGTCTTTAATGTTTTAGTATCTTTAATTTTTTTCTCCTTTGCAATTTTTTTCAAATGTTTTTTTACCTTCTCACCCTTACTTTTTTCAAAGTGAATTACCTCGTCTTTTTTACGAGCTTCAGTCAAATTACCCTCTACAGAGAAATATAGAGAATATTTGCTCCCTTTATCTCTTAGGAGAAAATAATATGGTGATGAATAAAATTCGTTATCTGTGGCAATCATCTTTTCTTTTAACATATAAATACTCTGAAACAAGGTATTTATCATTAGTTTATGGCATATCAAAATATTAATCAATATAATTTTAGGAGATGGGGTATTAGACCCGTCAACGAAGTCACGGACATATGTCTCGCGTCAGATGAGAAAGACTATGACCAAGAGGTGGTATTTTCTCCTTTATTAATAGGGGAGAACGATGGTAATAGAATGCCATTTAAGTTTGATTTTAATAGTTCAGCGACCACAATTTGTCAAACAAGTGGTTGTAATTTTGATAATGACACTATTGTTTCTGAAAATTATTGGAATCCTGATAACCTTGACCCAAACTTTTGTCCTATCACAACAGAATTATGTGATGTAGGTTTAACAGGTATTGATAACGGACTTGTAATGAATATGTCAGGTGAAACTATTGAAATTACCACAGGACTTTACGAAACAGAATCAGATAGATTTAGTAGATACAAATATGATAGGAGAATGAAAATGCATCCTATTACAGGATTTACCACAACTCAAAATAGATTATGGAATGATAATTCATATTCTTATGATATGTCTTATGATACCAATGGGACACCTGTTGGATATTTTGCGAGATTAAATGGAGGGTTCTTCCAAGGATTTTATAAATTACCTGGTTATGATTATCAAGTATTTCCTCAAAGAGTTTCATTAGGTTGGACGGCCGAGTTTGTATTAAGATATAGATGGACAGGTGATACTAATGTTGGATTAAATGCTCGTTATCCTGATAATAAAGGAACTTTCTTTTATATGGGAGCAAGAGCGGAAAATAAATTCTATCACTACGCTGATGGTTCTCCAAAACAAGATACGGGATATACAAGGGTAACATCAGGATTAACTTGTATGCACACTTGTGGATGTGCAAGTAGCGCCAATACCTCATCAGAATGTCTTCAAGTCTATCAACCATCAGGAGGTACAATAACTCATTGTACTTGTGGATGTCCTTGTGATTGCCAAACAACCGCCAAATACCCTGAAAAAGACCCATTATATGATGGGGTGTCAAATGGTATATCTCTTAGACTTAGTGGTGATACAGGAAACCCAAGGTTATGTGTTAAGACTTATAGAATTACAGGAGGGTGTGAACATAGTGGAACTTGTCTTACAGGATTAACATATCATACAGGAACATCAGTTACTGAGTGGTGTTCAAATAGAGGTATCTTTAGTGATTGTAGTGGAACTACATACCCTAATGTTGAACATTGGGTTCAAATTGATGCGGTATTTCAAAGAAAAGAATGGTTTGATAAATGTGATTTATATGATAAAGGTGGACTTGGTTTATTAGTTAAACAAGAATATTTTGCAACTATTGAAAATAGAAGTGTTACATTAATTGAACCACCATTAACACACGAACAACCTTATGACCCTGCGTATACTGAAGTGGTAACATTTACTGATATGTGGACCGAAGAACAAAAATATAGATTAGGTAATCTTAAGTTTTATGTTAATGGTAAATTGTTTATGGTTGCCGAAAACTTTGAAGAAATTATTCCTAGACTTCTTAATGTTGAAAAGGAAAAACAAATTGGTGTTGGATATAATATTTCTGTGGGTGGGGGAACTCAAGGATTACATGACAACCTTACTTTTTCTGGAGGATGTCCTTCCGAGTTAAGTGGTATTACATACCAACAAGACCCTGAATGTTTAACAACAAATGATTTAACACATACCGAATATTCTGGACTTACAACTCAAGTTAGGTTAGAAGAAATATTTGGAGGTAGTTTGATTGGGGATATTAGCGCATTTAGAATGTACACCGAACCATTAAATGCTTCTCAAATTAAACATAATTTTAAAATATTAAAATATAAGTATGATTTATTAGACCCTAATTGTTTAAATTGTAGAATTATTATTCCAAATAATGATTTAATTTACATTTCAGTACCATGTAACGATTTAGGTTATACTTTATACCCATGTCCAACCGTAACCCCAACAATGACTCAAACTCAAACACCAACAGCAACTCAAACTCCGACTAATACTCAAACTCCGACTAATACAATAACGACAACACCAACAACAACGCCGACCATAACACCAACTAATACTACAACACCAACTAATACAAGAACTCCAAATCAAACACCAACTAATTCTACATGTAAAACTTATTTATTATTTGGGGGAATTGAAAATCAAACAACTTTTGTAGGTATTGATTGTGATGGATTCGCCTTTGATGTTTTCTTAGATGTGTATACAACCAAAGTTATTTGCGCCGAATCGGTTCAAACATCTGATGGGGATGGTAATATTACATTATTAGGAAGTTGTCCTTTACCAACGCCAACTCAAACTCCAACTAATACGGTAACAAAAACACCAACTCAAACTCAAACACCAACTCAAACTCAAACCAACACTTCAACTCAAACAAATACCCCAACAAACACTCAAACAGTAACAAACACTCAAACTCCAACACCAACAGTTGGTTCAATAGCTCCAACACCAAATCCAACACCAACAAATACTCAAACACCTACAACTAGCGTTACGCCAACGGTAACACCTACAACTAGCGTCACACCATCGGTAACTCCAACAAATACTCAAACACCTACAACTAGCGTTACGCCAACGGTAACACCTACAAATACTCAAACACCTACAACTAGCGTTACGCCAACGGTAACACCTACAACTAGCGTCACACCATCGGTAACTCCAACAAATACTCAAACACCTACAACTAGCGTCACACCATCGGTAACTCCAACAAATACTCAAACACCTACAACTAGCGTCACACCATCGGTAACTCCAACAAATACTCAAACACCTACAACTAGCGTTACGCCAACGGTAACACCTACAAATACTCAAACACCTACAACTAGCGTCACACCAACGGTAACACCTACAAATACTCAAACACCTACAACTAGCGTCACACCAACGGTAACTCCAACAAATACTCCATCACCAACGCCAACACCAACAACTACTAATACTCCAACATTAACTGCGACTAATACACCAACACCAACAACAACAAGAACACCTACACCAACTACAACACCTGCAGGTAGTGTATGTGTTAGTGGTGCTGGAAGTGTTGAGGTAAATGGTACGTATACATATGCCGGGATTTTCATATTAAATGGGTTTAATAGACCACTTTACGAACGTGGTAATTTTAGTATTGTACTTGATGATGATTTTGGATTAACGTATTGGTCTATTTATAACTCTGATGTTGAGAATAGTTATTATCGAGGTAACACTACACCTCCACCACAATATCCTTATCAGGAAACTTCGTGGGGATTAGCTCCTTTAGGAGTTCTACCGGGACCTACAGTTAACGCATTTGCTTGTCCAACACCAACAAATACACCAACAAATACACCGACACTTACGAGAACACAAACACCAACACCAACTAATACTCAAACAACAACACCAAGTGTAACACCAACAAATACTTTAACTCCAACAACAACACTTACGAGAACACCAACTACAACACCAACAAATACTCCAACACTTACGAGAACACCAACACCAACAAGACCTGTTTATAGTTTTAATATTGTAGAATGTTGTGTTGGGGATTATACAACAGTATATTCACTTTCATCTTCAATTATAGTTGGAGCTGTTTTATACTCCAATCCTCAATTAACAATACCATATGTACCGTATCAAAGTTTTTTTAATACTTTTAGACCTAATAGTGGAGGTTGTGATTTCGAGTACTACGACGGGTTTTTAATTAACACATCAAGTACTGTTACCGCAATAAATGTGCCTGGTGGTTGTAATTAATTCTTAAAAAAAAATAAAATATGCCAAGTTGTAATCAATATCAAATAACAAATTATAATAATATCCAAGAAGGATATTATAAGTGGACAGGTTGTACAGGAATTATTAGTGTTTCACAAGTAAATCCACTACAAACTGATTTTGTTTGTGCAGATAATTTAACTCAAGAAGACTACGGGGCACCATTAACAATAACTAATATTGGGTTATGTCCATCAACAACACCAACACCAACTGTTACTGCAACTCCAACCCAAACATCAGTAACACCAACACCAACATGTACATCACCAACACCAACTGTTACTCCAACACCAACTGTTACACCAACAACTGTTTTTATGTATAATTTACGAACAGGTGGGTGGTATCAAGACGTATGTGGTTCTGTTAATATGACCGCCAATCCAGCAAATGTAACCATTTACACGTCAAAACCTTTCTCAACTTTGGTTAAAGGTGACTACGTTTATGGTAATAAATTTTTAACGATACCACCAGATGGTACCAATTTTACAATATCCGATGGTGCGACATTCATACAATTAGGAGGTAATCAAATTATTAATGTCGGAATTTGCGGATAATGAATTATAAAGTAAAAAGTATCGATATTTATTAACATGGCAGATTGTGGTGTATTAATTTCAAGTGTAAGTTTAAGTGGTTTAACAACCGAAGTTACGTTTTTTCCTCAAACCGGGGGAACTGTAGATTTAGGGTTTCAAGTTTTCCCATTCAGTTATGTTGCGGATTATTATTACGGAACATATAATTGTTATGTACCAACATACGCTTATACATATAGTATTACAATAGTTGCTCCTACACCTACGCCAACATCAACAACCACATTAACGCCTACCCTAACTCCAACAAATACCGAAACACCTACTGAAACTCCAACACAAACACCTACTAATACAGAAACTCCAACACAAACACCAACTAATACTCAAACTCCAAGTATAACTCCAACCAATACCACTACGCCTACAGAAACACCAACTAATACACCAACAAATACTCAAACTCCAACAAACACATCAACCCCTACAGAAACTCCAACTAACACACCTACTAATACTACCACTCCAAGTGTAACCCCAACTAATACTCAAACACCATCAGTAACTCCGACTAATACAAGTACTCCAACAAATACACCATCGGTAACACCAACAAATACTCAAACTCCAACTAACACACCTACTAATACTCAAACACCATCGGTAACACCAACAAACACTCAAACCCCAACTAACACACCTACTAATACTCAAACACCATCAGTAACTCCGACTAATACAAGTACGCCAACAAATACACCATCGATAACACCAACAAATACTCAAACTCCAACTAACACACCTACTAATACTCAAACTCCAAGTATAACTCCAACAAACACTCAAACACCATCGGTAACTCCGACTAATACAAGTACTCCAACAAATACACCATCGGTAACACCAACAAACACTCAAACACCATCAATAACTCCGACCAATACCACTACGCCTACACTAACACCAACAAACACATTAACTCCTACTAAAACCCCAACAAATACGCCTACTAACACATTAACGCCAACTAACACTCCAACTAAAACGCCAACAAATACACCTACTAATACATTAACGCCAACTAACACTCCAACAAATACACCTACTAACACATTAACCCCAACTAAAACGCCAACAAATACACCTACTAACACGCCAACTAACACATTAACACCAACAATAACATCAACAAATACTCCAACCGTTACATCAACTCCAACTAAGACACCAACAAACACACCAACACCAACTTCCATTGTTACAGTATTTACTGTAACGAACAGTGGTTCAGGTGC
>Ga0181351_1000199_pt1 | contig 16036 bp, 18 predicted proteins | sample Su13VDMM15SD_FD_170485 | JGI IMG/M metagenome (GOLD analysis project Ga0181351, IMG submission 170485) | Freshwater viral communities from Lake Michigan, USA - Su13.VD.MM15.S.D | ecosystem: Environmental > Aquatic > Freshwater > Lake | place: USA: Michigan | collected 2013-07-16 | reverse complement strand
AATATAAAATATAGAATATGTCATTTAAAGCATTTCAACCAACCGATATCGTAGTAAGTAGTGATTCAATTACTGCTACTTTATGGTCTACAAATACACCTCAATTAACAACATTTTTTACTTCTTCTACTCAAGTAGCAAGTACAGCAGGTAGTTATTATTATAATATTTATCAAACAGGTTCAACACTATCTGGTTCAGCAGTACAATTTGCAATAGCTTATGGTAATGCTGATGGAAGTGGTAGTTTAAATTTTAATAATTTAGTTAATGGACGTTCTCCAACTTCAACAGTTTATGGTCAATATCAAGATTTAGTACTTGGAGACGAAAATACAGATTTTATATTTGGAGCAATTACCTCATCTGAGTTTATTGCTATTTCATTCGAAAGAGCTAGATATAAAGAATCATTATTTTTAGGTTCTTTATCATTAACACTTAAAGGCCCAATTGCAGCATCAGGTTCTATTACATTAACTGATAATAGTAATTATGTAAGTTCTGTTGTTTATACAAATGGTGGAATGAGAGTATTTCAATTAATGTCAGGTTCTCAAGGAGTTAAATTTTCAGGATCAGCTACAACATCTGATGGATTTTCAACTAACTCAGGTTCATATGGTTGGTTCTTACCAGATATTGGAACTATTTTATTAAATCCAAAAGCATTATCTTCTCCAACAGCAAGTGGAGGAATTGGATTTGTATTTAGTGGATCAGCAACAGCATCAGCTGCTCCAGTTTCATCATCATTAATTCCAATATTTACGGCAATTAGTGGAGGAGCAATAGTTAATGGATTTTCTATTAATTCACAAGAAACTATTAGCTCAGATTTTATATTTGTAAGACCTCAAAGTTCAGAATTTAATTATTCTGAAAATCCAAGTTTTATATCAGGTTCAACAGGTGAAGTTATATATAGTGATTTTATAAATAACCCACAAACATTTATTACAACAGTTGGTTTATATAACGATAATAATGAATTATTAGCTGTAGCTAAATTATCAAGACCATTATCTAAAGATTTCACTTCAGAAGCATTAATTCGTGTTAAGTTAGATTTCTAAAATGAATGAGTGTATTCAAACAATTCCAAGCATCAGATATAATTGTTTCTCCATTTGAGGTAAATAAATCATTTACTTTTAGTGGTGCTGCTTCATTCACAGGTTCTAATGTTGGTATTGATAGATTTCTAGGAACAAATCTTAATGGCACATTATTTAACCCATTAACAGATCCTACAACAGGTCAAATTACACTACAATACCAAAGATTAATATATGATTCTATTAAAGAATTATATTATTCTAATTACATAAATTCCTCAATAAGTTATGGTGCTTCACCAAATTCAGCAAGTTTAATTCCAGGAGTAAATACTGAAGGAGATGTTCTTGTAGGATCTACAGGTTCACAAGGTAGATATTTTAACTATCCTCAAACAACACTAACATTTGCTAAATATTTTCCTACAAGTTCTACAACACCAATAGGTGTTATATCAATCCCCGTAGGTATGTTTGGAAATTATATTCAACCAAATTCATTTATTATAACTGCTCCTAGTGGTACTATAAGTGATGATGGAGAAGGTAATTTACGTACTAATGATAAAATCTGTGGTAATATATTTTATAGTCATGGTATTGCTGTATTAACAAGTGATACACCTGATGTTTATGGTATAGGAATTTACGGTACCTCATCTTATGGTGAAGGAACAAATGCTGCTTTTGTATTAAATTTTATTACTGCTTCTAATGTTACAATTACATTCTCATCTTCATTAACCATTTATGAAACACAATATAAATGTACAGCAAGAGAAAATGAATTTAATGCTAGTTTAAATCCATCAATAATATCAGGTTCAGAAGGTGTACCTTATAATTTTGCTACTAGTTCATTATTTTCACCTTATGTTACAACAGTAGGATTATATGATGAATATCAAAATTTACTAGCAATAGGAAAATTATCACAACCTTTACCTTCCTCACCTACAACAGATACTACAATACTTATTAATATAGACAGATAATGATTAAGTTTTTAGATATATTAAATGAAGCTAAACAAGTAGGTATATTATACCACTATACTGAAAATTGGTTATTAAAACAAATAATAGAAACTAATACGTTATTAGCACCTGTTAGTTTTACTAGACGTCAAAGTAATTGGGTAAGAGATTTTACTAATGGTGAATCTATAATTGTTATTGATGGTAATAAATTATCTAATAATTATAAAATAAAACCCTATCAAGATATCAATCCGTTTTTAGCGGATATAGGAGATGAAGCTCCATCTTTTGCAGGCGGAAAAAATGAAGAATATGAAGAACGGGTTGATAAAAATATTACCAATTTAAATAAATATATTATTAAAATTATATTTCTTACTCCAGACATTAGATTAGAATCTTTACTAAAAGAAAAAAATATCCCTTACGAAATAAAATAAAATTATGAATAATTGGTTTTCAATTGAATTACACGGGGAAGGTTTTGAATATACAAAAGAATATAATAGTATTGAAGATTTTCCAACCGACACTTTTGGGTATATATACATGGTAACTCATACTCCGAGCGGAGTATCGTACTTAGGTAAAAAATCGCTATACCACAATATAAAGCGCAAATTGACGAAGAAAGAATTGGCTGAGATGCCAATAGCAAGAGGAAGAAAAGTAACAACAGAAGTTGTACAAAAAGAATCCGATTGGAAAAAATATTTTGGGTCTGCAAAACCAATTTTAGCACTGATAAAGGACGGTAAACAAAAGGACTTTACCCGTCAGATACTACAATTGGCACCCAATAAAAAACTACTAACATATTTAGAATGTAAATATATGTTTAATTATGGTGTGTTAGAAAATCCTGATAAATGGTTTAATGATTCAATCCTTGGAAAATTCTACACAAGTGATTTTAAGTAATTAACATTCTCGGTAAATTTTATAATATTTATAGATATGAAACTAACAGATTTAAGAAAATTAATCAACGAAGAAATCCAATACGTACTTAATACTGAAGCCTTTGGAACAGGTGGTAGAAATGTTCAAATAAATACTGGTAATGTTAAAGGTGGTAAAGGGGGTAGAAGATATATTTCTCCCGTCGTTGTATTTCCTAAAGACATAATAAGTAAATTTCCTGAAAAAGATTTTCAATTATTAAAAAATAAAGAAGGTGAATATAGTATGTATATTTCTCCTTATCTATTTGCAGCAATGCAAAAAGGAGCAAAAATAGGTAAATACGAAAATATATTTACTTCTCTTCCAGATGATAAACCTTGGTTAAAACAACAACTTAAACAAATATTTAAAAGTGCAGGAAGTATTAATCCTCAAGTAACTAAAAAAGGTGCAAATCCTGGAGGTATGCATTCGATTAATGTTAAAATTAAAGATGTAACACCTGACGGAGATATTATTTTTGTTAATCCTCAAAACGCAGGTGAAGATTCATCAACCAAATATATTACTGAAAACATAATCAATGAGATAATGGATGCTTTAATGGCTGAAGAAGCACATATCCCAATAGACGAAATTGGTAAATTTTTTGTAGCTAAAAAACCTAAAAAAGGTATGACTAAGGAAGAAATGGTTTATGAAGCAACAGCATTTGATACTATATCTCCAGAAGAAACTTTAGGTATATATAAAAATAAATCTGAAGCGAATCGTTTAGCAGGTGAATCATTAAAATCATTTGAAGATCAACTTAAAGAAGTTGAATCATCAATGGAAGAAATACGAAAAGACAGAGAAGCTATCAAAGCAAAATCCCAGGCAGCTAAAGATAAAATTAACAAAATTAAATAAAATAATCTAAGCTTGGTATCCCAAGCCTTTTTTATTATATTGTGGTTATGTTAAATCAAAGTTTAATAACTTTAGTTAATTCTGTATTAGGAACTGGTAAATCAACCTCTAGAGGAAATTATGCTTATCATTGCCCTTTTTGTAACCATCATAAACCAAAATTAGAAATAAATTTTAATGAGAGTGAAAAAGGTGAAAATCCTTGGCATTGTTGGTCTTGTGATAAAAAAGGTAAAAAGGTATATCAAATATTTAAATCAATTACCTTATCCCCTGAATTAATAGCTGATTTAAAATCACTTACTAAAGGTGGATTTATTGAAAAGCAAATTACAGTAGAAAGAAAAGTAGAGTTACCTAAAGAATTTAAATCATTACTTAGTGTAACTCAAACCGATATAACAGGTAGACATGCTTTATCTTATTTAAAATCAAGACATATAACTAAAGAAGATATTATTAAATATAATATTGGTTATTGTGAAAATGGTAAATATGCTAAAATGATAATTATTCCGTCATATGATAAAAACGGAATATTAAATTACTTTACAGGAAGATCATTTAATAAAGATTCAAAACAAAAGTATCAAAATCCTGATATATCACGTGATATAATACCATTTGAGTTGTTTATTAATTGGGAAATACCGTTTATATTGTGTGAAGGACCATTTGACGCAATAGCCATTAAAAGAAATACTATCCCGTTACTAGGCAAAAACATACAATCTAATTTAATGAAACAGATTGTAAAGTCTAGTGTTGAAAAAATATATATAGCTTTAGATAAAGATGCTCAAAAGCAAGCTTTAACCTTTTGCGAGCGATTGATGAAAGAAGGCAAAGAAGTCTATTTACTAGACTTAAATGACAAGGATCCTAGTGAAATGGGATTTAATAATTTCACAAAATTAATACAAGACACCTATCCACTAACATTCTCTAATTTGTTAGAAAAAAAATTACAATTATGATTGAAAAAAATGTAAACGTTCATAAAAAACACGTTAAACGATTATTAGAAATTGATGATACTTCTAAAAGAGTAACAATAATGGATAATAGATACTATACTAGAAACGGTAATTATTACCCATCAGTTACTAGTATTCTACAATACATGCCTAAAAATAAATTTTTTGAAACATGGTTAAAAGACGTAGGCCATAATTCAGATATTATAATAAGAAAAGCAGCAGATGAAGGTACACAAGTACACGATGCTGTTGAAAGATATCTTTTAGGTGAAAAAATAACATTAATTGATGATAGAGGATTTTCACAGTATTCAATATTTGTTTGGCAAATGATTTTAAAATTTCATGAATTTTGGAGTACTTGTAAACCAACCCTAGTAGAAAGTGAAGCTCATTTATTCTCAGATAAACATTTATTTGCAGGTACGTGTGATTTAGTAGTAGAAATGGATGGTATAAAATGGTTATTAGATATTAAAACATCAAATTCATTACATACAAGTCATGATTTACAATTATCAGCATATGCTCAAGCTTGGAATGAATTATATGAAGAAAAAATTGAACGTGTAGGTATTATTTGGTTAAAATCATCTAAACATAAGGCCGATAAAAAAGGAGAAAAAATGCAAGGTAAAGGATGGGAAATATATGAGCCAACTCGCACCATTGAAGAAAACTTTAAATTATTTGGATATATACACGAATTATATAAACTTGAACACCCTAACCCAAAACCAACATCAAACGATTTCCCAACTGAAATTCAAATAGGAATGTAATTGTTAATATTTATACTAAAATATTGGAATGATTTCTTTACTTGAAATTTTAAGAACTATAACAACAGAAGGAGGTAATGTATTTGGTACTACATCTAGTATTAAAAAAGAATACATTCAACCAACCCTAGAAAAATTCATATCTGAATTAAAAAATATATATCCAAAGATAGATTTTAAATTTACTACATTAGGCTCTGTTGGTAAAAAAGACGAATCTGGTGATATTGATTTAGGAATGAGTGTTGATCAATTTATGACCAAAAATGGTGAGCCACTACTATCAGATTGGAATATAAATTCTAATGAATTTAATGCATTATTTGAAAAGATAAGAAAACGTTCTAAAACAGCAACAGAAGCTCAAAGTAAGTTAAGAGCTATGTTAGAATTAATTGCTATTAATATTGAAGAAAAATCACAATTTATAGACACAGATTTAAAAGCAGCTGGTGGTGGATCTATATTTTGCACATCTCCTCAATACAACGAAAAAGGTGAAGAATTAAATGATAAATCAGTACAAATAGATATTAATGTAGGTAACTTAGATTGGTTAAATTTTAGTTATTATTCAAACACATATAAAGATAATGTTAAAGGATTACATAGAACACAATTAATGTTATCTATGTTTCAAGTACTAGGTTTAACTTTTAATCATAGTACAGGTGTTAAAGATAAAACAACAGGAGAAATAGTTGCTACTACTCCTAAAGAAGCATTAAACGTATTAAATAAAGGATATAATCTTAGTTTATCCCAAGATATATTAAATGATTATTTTGAATTAATGGATTCTTTAAAAAAGAATTTACCTAAAGAAAAAGTAAATCAAATACTAGATACATACTTAAAAATATTAGATTCAACAAGAGCTGATATTCCAATCGATATTCAAGATTATTGGATTGCTAATCAAGATAGTTTAGGACTTAAAGGTAAATTCCTTCCAGATACTTCTAACTTAATAAAATACAAAACAACATAATGTCAGGATCAGCCGGAGGTAACAGAATACCAAGATCAGCTGTTGAAAAAACAGTTAAAGAATATATTGATAAAGTTCTAAGTAAAGTACCTGGATTTAAATCAGCTAAAGTATCAGGTTCATATAATACTTCTGAAAAGCAAGATTTTGGTGATATAGATTTAATTGCTTCTTTTGAAGGAGAGGATAAAAAAGAATTTAAAAAACAACTTTCTAAATATTTAGAATCACTTCCCGATGATATAATAGTTCCTTTTAAAAGCGAAAAATACGCAGGAAAGAAAACTATGAATACTGGTGAGATTGTTACAATATTATATCCAATCACCGGAATGCCTGGTGAGTTTGTACAAATTGATAATATTATTGCTTTATCAGAAGAAGAAGGTGATTTTAAACAGAATTTTTTAGATTATCCAGCAGAAATCCAAGGTTTAATTTTAGGATTAGTTAAAGTAGTTACTTTAGAAGAAGATCCAAATAAAGTAATTGATAAAATGGGTATTAAAAATATACCTACTTTAGAACCAAACCAAGAATATGAATTTAATTTATCGTCTGCTGGTTTAACTTTAAGAATAGTTACGTTAGCAGAAGATTACAAACAACTTGAAAGAACAGATGTTTGGAAATCAAGTAATTGGGGAGATGTAAAAAAATTACTTACAGCCTATAATATTGATCAATCATTTAAAGATTTAGTTTCTGATTTAAAAAAATTAAAAAATCCTAGATCTAAAAATAGAATAAAAGGTATATTTAAATCAATGGTATCAATTAAGTCTGGTGAAGTTAATACTCCTAAAGGAGATAATAAACAAATGGCTTTAGATACAGTTGCTATGTTAGAAAAAAAATATAGTGGTTTAGTTCAAAGATTAATATCGGGCCTTATATATGAAGAAATTACAAAAGAATCAATTGCTTTATACCCAGGTAAATTCAAACCACCTCATAAAGGTCACTTTTCAGTAGCTAAACAATTACTTGAAAAAGTAGATAGAGTAGAAATATTAATATCTGATAAAAAAATTGAGGGTATTACTGCTGAACAAAGCAAATTAATTTGGGAATTATATAATAAATTATTAGGTGGAAGATTAGATATTAAAATTATTCAAGGTTCACCAGTAAAATATGTTTTAGATACTATTGAAACAAATCAAAATAATCATTACGTAGCAGTATATGGTAAAGGAGAAGAAGATAGATATAGAAATGTAGGTAAAGATCCTCGTTATATGAATGCTGAAATATTTGATGGAGGTACAGTTGCATTAGAAGGTGAAAATATTAGTGCTACTAACTTAAGAAAAGCAATAGTAGATAAAAATATCCAAGTAATTAAATCTATGCTACCTGATGGTATTACTGCTAAAGAATATATTCAAACATTAATAGGTCAAAAAAAATTACAAGAAATAGTAACTGATACTGAAGTAATTTGTGATAATTGTGGTTGGGAATGGTCTATTACTGATGGAGGAGATGATTTATATATGTGTCATAAATGTGGACATGATAATAATCCTAATTTAAATGAATCAGGAGAAGGTAATGCAATTCCTTTTAAATGGTTAGCATCACAGAATTTAGAAACATTTATTAATGGTTTAAAAGAAATGTATCCTGAACATGGTAAAGGTATATTTAGTTATACTTTTAAATCTGATAATGATAATGAATATATTGTAAATGCTTTTGTAAATATGATTCCAATTAATGATAAATACAACATGTATGTATCTTTTGGATTTGATTTACAAAATGGAAAAATAGAAACAACTAATTTTCAAGAACATTACAGAATAATAGCTACTATAATGGAAATTATACTTGATTTTGTTAATACAATAGATGACAATATAAATGATGTAACCATTAAAGAAATTCAATTTTTCCCTAAATCAGATAAAAATGCAGGTAATAGTGCTGATTCTAAAAGAGGTAATTTTTATAAAGCATATATAGAAAAAAATACAGATAAACTTCATAAAAAATATAATTTTAGAGCAACATCCGATGCATTATATTTAACAAGAGCTAATGATTTAATAAACGAAAATCAAAACAAAACTTGGGATCTTAAAGAAGGAATTGTATCTTTATCTAAGTATATGCTTGATAATGGATTAAATATTAAACCTTTACCTAAAGTTAAATTTATAAGTAATGATGAAGAAAATGCTTCTAACATGTTAGGTAAAACAGCATATTATAACCCATCAGAAAAATCAATTACATTATATACTTTTGATAGACATCCTAAAGATATATTACGTTCATTTTCTCATGAAATGATTCATCATTGTCAAAATATAGAAAATAGATTAAATAATATTAATACTACTAATACAAATGAAGATGGTGATTTACCTGAATTAGAAAAAGAAGCATATGAAAAAGGTAATATGATGTTGCGTAATTGGGAGGATAATATTAAAGCAAATAAATATTTAAATGAATATAAACAATATGCTTTAAATGAATTATTTGAAAAAGATTTACCTAATATTGAAAAAATATCTTCAACAGAATATAAAGTTGGAAATGGAGAAGATATAGAAGCTATATACTATTTTAAACGTGCTTCTTTAGATCCAAATGATTGGGAAATCCATTGGAAATTTACTGACAATAATGAAAATGAATCACCAGAAGTATGGAAACAGGTAACTGCTACTTCTTATAAAATATTAAAGCAATTTATAGATGATAAAAATCCTAGATATATTGAAATATCCGGCAATACTGATAAAAAAACCAAAATATATAAATCTAAATCATATTTAGAAAAACTTGAAAATATATTTAATAACCAATATAAGATAGATAATTCAAACCAATATGTTGTTTATTTAAAAAGAATTGAAGAAATAGCAAAATCCAGTATTCAAAAACGTATGAATACATTAAATGAGTCTTATGAACAAGCTTTAGATTACTGGCAAAATGGAGATTTAAATTCTAAAAGTAAAATAGAACGCTGGAATACTATTAAACGTAAAATAGAAAGAGAAGTTTTACAAGAAATATATAACATCAAAAATGTATAGTTATAAATTAACAGACATATACAAACAAATTAAAGAGGAAGCTGAACAAGCCTCTCAATCTCAATATAAAATATATTGTGATATGGATGGTGTGTTATGTGATTTTGATAGTAGATTTGAACAATTAAATCCAGAACATCTAACTCCAGGTAAATATATTGCTAAATATAGTACAAGTAAGTTTTGGAAATTAATAGATTCTTATGAAGAAAAATTTTGGTCAGAAATGGGTTGGATGTCTGATGGAAAACAATTATGGGAATATATTTCAAAATACACTCCAACATTATTATCTGCTCCATCAACTCAAGCATCATCACGTTTTGGAAAAAGATTATGGGTAGATAAAAATACACCAGGTACAAAGTTAATTTTAGCAGCAGCTGATAAAAAACAGAATTATTCTAAACCTAATCGAATACTTATTGATGATAAAGCATCTAACGTGGAACAATGGAATTCACAAGGTGGAATAGGTATATTACATAAAAACACAGCAGATACAATAAAACAATTACAACAATATGAATTATAGATATAAATTAAGAGAAAACGATGAAGAAGGAAAATCATCACGTTTAACAGTAGATCATGATGTTACAATAGTAATACCAGATATTAAAGCAGCAGTTGCAGCTTTAAAAAATATAGATAACTATGGTATTTATATTTCAAATATGAGAAATAAATCTAGTGTTGAAAAAGCAATACAAACTTATTTTGGTAATATGGATGCTGATGGTAAAAAAATATCACCTGCTAAAAAAATGTCTATTGAAAAGCAAAGAGGTGAAAAATTTCCAATTAAAACAAAACAAGCAATAGATAATTTTGTTAAATCATTAACAAGCACACCTACATTATTAACTTATGATGTTAAAGGTGATAAAATTGTTTTTCCTAAAGATAAAAATCCTTCAATAGAAACAACAAAAAAGATAATTAAAACAGTAATGAATACTGCTAAAGTTGATTTTACTTATGAAGGTGATAAGCCATCTAAAAAAGTAACTAAAGAAGCTAAAGAAAAAGAATTACGTTTATTAATTAGAGAAGAAATAAGAAGTTTATTAAATGAAAATGAAGAAAATAGTTCTATTACAATAGAAGGTATAAGCTCAAAGGGTACAGGTTATACCGTGTGGGAAGGTAATAATCCAATAGGTGATTTAAGACAAAAGATAGGAAGCTACCCTAAAAATAATTTTGGTGAAATAAATGTAGGTGGAAATACTTTTGATTTTTATTATGTTACTCAAATTAAAACTGACAAACTTCCTTACATAAAATCATTAAAAGATCATGTTGGTCGCTCAGCTTACTTTACAGTATCAGCCCCAAAAGATAGTGGTGTTAGTAAAGAAAAATTAAAAGCAGTAGCAGAAGATATTTTAGAAAAAAACAAAAACCAGGACGGTATAACAATATTGAAATAATAAATGAAAGATTCGGTTTTAAAAAAAGAATTTAAACAACGTGATGTAGAACGTCTCCGTAACCTTGTACAAGGTAAATACGGTGACAGCACTACAATAGGAACTGGTTATGAAAAAGCAAAAGAATTTTATGAAGAAGGAGATGTATGGATTGAAGATAGTCGTACATGGACTATTAAAAATGGAATTAAACAAAATATTACAAAACTAGATAAAGCAAAAGAAGGTATTATATTACCTTTATTCTGTCCTTGTTGTACTAAAGCATTAAAACCACATTTAGATAAAAAATGGTATATAATGTATGGTCATTGTTTTAACTGTCAAGTTGATGCTGAGGCTGAATTACGTAAACAAGGTACATTAGAAGAAACTGAAAAACAAATAACAAATGATTATATCGAAGGTATGACTAACGATTTTAATATTTGGTTTGAGGAATTAATTAATGAAAAAGAACAGTTTATAACTGAAGCTGGTGATATTGAAAAATGGGATGGTTCTGGTAAACAACAATTATTAAAAAATAAAGAAGAAGCACTTAAATATTTACACAGTCTAAAGAAATGATAACTACTTTCACTACCATAGCCGTTGCACTAATAACAGCGGTAATTGGCCCTGCAGTACTAGAATGGGTTAAACTTAAGTTTAACAAACAACCAAGCAAAGAATCCCTTATGAAAGATGTAATTGACTTAAATGAATTAGTTGATTACCAATTAGATAATATGATGGAATTTTTAGAATGCGATAGAATATGGATTGCTCAATTCCATAATGGAGGACATTTTTACCCAACAGGTAAATCAATCCAGAAATTTTCTATTTTTTATGAAACTATTACTCCTAACACGGAACCAATCCAAAGTATTTTCCAAAATATTCCAGTTTCCTTATTTCCAAAATCATTATCTAAACTTTATAAAGATGGAGAATTAAGTATTATTACACTTAAAGATGAAGAAGATTATGATTTAAAACCACTTTGCCTAACATATGGCACTAAATCATTTTATATGATTTCCATTTATAATTTGGATGACCATTTTATAGGTGTTATGGGTATAGCATTTAATGAAGAATATAAATTATCTAAAGAAGATTGGATATTTATAAGACAGAAAGTAGGGGCAATTGGTTCATTACTTACTGAATATTTGAATAGAAAAAAATAATATAATATTTATAATAAAAATATACATAAAATGACTAATAAATTTGATTTAAAAAAATACTTAATTGAACACAAAGCAACTCAAACTTCTATATTAAGAGAAGGATTGGGTGCTTATGAATTTGAAAAAGGTAAAGAAAAGGGTAAAGCCGAAGAAAAAAAGACAATGTCTAAATCTGATTTAAAATTAAAAATTAAAGAAATGATTATTGCTGAATTAGATGGTGCAGCAGTAACAGATAGTTATTATGATCCTGTAGCTGAAGGTAAAGATTATGAAGAATACGGAAATGAAACAGGTGAAGTAGGTGAAAAAGACTATGAAGATTATCAAGAATTAAAAAAATTCTTAAATACATTACCAGCTACTAAGAATCCAAATGCATACACAGATGATATTTTTAATTACAATAGTGAAATAGATCCAAACGAAGGATACGATGAGTTTGATGACCAATATGATTTAGAAGAAGGAAAATTTAAATTAAAAGAATTTTTTATAGACGAGGCTAAAAAAGATGAAGAAGAAGTACCATCTGAAGAAGCACCTGAAGAAGAAGTAGACGCTACTTTAGATGCAACAGCTACAGGTAAAGATTTTAATATCGATACAAGTGCAGTAGATCCTAATATTAAAGCTGTTCAAGATGCTTTAACACAAGCTCAAGCAGCAGCTAAAAATATCAATGATGATAAGTTAACACAACAAATTGGTAATACAATTACAATGTTTACTCGTACTCACATTGCTAATACCGAATCTCCTGTTAATGAAGGTAAATCACTTACAGCTGAGTTAACACCTGAAGAAGAAAAGATTTATGATAAAGTTAAAAATACTATAACATATACAGGTATGAAAAAATACAATTCAAAAGAATATAGTAAAAGATTACAAAAAGCATTACAAGCAGCTGCTATGCATAATGAAGAATCAGAAAGATAATATTAAATATAAATAAAAACAAACAAACAAACAATATGAACACAACAGAGTTATTAGAAAAAATCGAGTCATTATTAGTAGAATTAAAAGCTGAAAACGCTAAAACTGCTAAAGCCGCTCATGGTCGCGCACGTAAAATTGCAGGTGAAGTTAAAACTTTAGCTAACGACTATAGAAAAGCATCGCTTGTCGAAGACAAAGCAAAATAATGAATCAAAACCAACTTAAAACAGTAATTAGAGAGTTCTTATCTTCGGATAAGGGCTCTCCTGTTATTGGAAATAAGTATGAAAACCAATTCTTGGAAAAACGTCAAGAATACATCAATGCAATGCTAAAAAATAAAAAAAGTTTAGTAAAACGTTATGGTAAAGATGCCGAAAAGGTATTAACAGGAAGAGCAGTTAAAGACGCAAAAAAACATATAGAAAACATGAAACAACAAGACATAAAAGAATTCGTAAGAAAATCGTTAATGGAAAAACCAGAAACCATTAATTCAAAACAATTTATACATGAGAGAGAAGAAGAAGAAAATCCACAAGATAAAATTACTATGGATGTTCCTTTATTCATTCGTATGTTAGAATATGCTCGTGAAGATGCTAGTACTGATATTGATTTACATGATATTGCTGAAAAAGCAATTGGTTTAAGTAGTGAAGACAAAGTATTAACTATGGCTGATTATGAATTTATTGTTGGTGGAACAGAGTCATTAGATGAAGACTTAGATTTAGGTCATCAAGATAATGAACCCCATATGATTAAAGGTGAATTATATCGTATTGGAAAATATGCTATAGAATTATATAAAATGGTAGATAGCTTCGAAGGTAAAGGTGAAGTTGATTTTCCGGCTTGGTGGCAGTCAAAAGTTACTACATCTATGAATAATATGGTTTCTGCTAAACATTATTTAGATTTTGAATTAAAAGAACCAGCTATTGATGCTATGGTAAATATTGCTTCTGATGAAGAAGTAATTGATGAAAAAAAATCTAAAAAATTACCAAAAGATTATGATGAAGATGATAAAATAGAATCATCTGAAGAAGAATATAAAGGAGTAAAAGATAGAGCTATTAAAAAAGCAAAAGGATTAGCAGAAATTATAGCTAAAAAATTAATGAATAATGACTAAGTCAGAATTAAGAGATAAGATAAAAACATTAGCTAAACAAGCCCTAATACCTCAATCAGTTGATTTAGATAAAGGGAATGATGTATCTCTTGATGCCTTAAAATTTCCTGTTTTAGGTAAATTTCCTGAGCTTAAAAAAGTAATTGTTGATTTATTAACTCACCAATACGAAGTATTCATGACTGATATTCAATGGGTTGCTCCACGTCCGACTACATTTAGAATTGTACTTGGAAATGGTGAAAATTTTATTTTAATTTATACTGAAAGAAGTTGGATAGCTAAAGTTGAAGGTAAAAAATTCTACTTATTAAATTTAAGTGAAGAAGAACAAGCAGCCGAATCTATAGCTAGAATATTATCTTATGGTTTAAAAGAAGCAGAAGCATCACCTGATAGCTTAGAAGGAGAAGAACCTGCTGAAGTAAAACCTGAAGATATTAAACCTGAGGAAAACAACCCACAACCTGAAGAAACACCAGCATAAAATAATGGATGTATTAGATAAATTTTTTAAAAAATACAGTTATAAATTTCCGAAAGGATATCCTGACATGAATAATGAGCAGGATGTTTTATTATTAGAATTAATATTGGGTGAATTAGGAGTTAATTCATTAAATGAAGAAGGATTATCAACATCATATAATAGTCTTATAACTAAAAAACTAGGTAATCTTCCAATTCCAAAAGAAAACTATAAATTAGGAGAAAATGTAAATGTAAATGGAGAGGATGCTGTAGTTTTTAAACAATTATATTCTTTAGCTCCACCTAAAAAAGGATCAACAGATGATATTGGTTCTAAAGGATCAGGACATGGAGAAGTAGCATTATATTGGTTATTAAGTAAAAATCACAATGTACAAGATAATCGAAAAGGAGGAGCAGCTGATTTATTAGTAGATAATACTGGAGTAGAAGTAAAAGCATATGATTCAAAAGCAATGACTTTAGGACGTTTTGGATCAGATACTGAAAATATAAAATTACTTAATACAATATTCGGATTATATTCTTTGATAACAACATTAGAAAATAAATCATCAGATAAAAATAAATTAAGTGCACTAAATTTTAATGCAACAACACTAACAGCAGCATTTAAAGAAGTAGAAAAATTTTCTAAAGAAGAAGATCTTCGTAAACTTAATTATCCATTAATTCAAAATATATTTTCTAATATAGATAGTGTATTAAAAGCGTTAGAAATTACACCACAAAACTTCCAACCTGAACAAGCAACAGCTAATTTATTAAAAAAATTACTAAAAACAAAATTAGAAATAAAACCAGGATATAACGGATATATTGCTAATGTTGATAAAGATGGAAAAGTAATATACCATTTTATTACTGAAACAAAAATAGATAATCTAAAACCAGAAACAATAAATAAATATGTTTCGGCTAATGGAGGTGCATTAGTTATATTTCCTGATGAATTATTTCCTTCAAGTGAATAATATTTATAACCATGCGTGACTTAAAAGAATTAATAAGAGAAGTATTACTAACCAATTCAATTAAATCTGATTGTGGTTGCGGCTGTAAAGGTACTGCTAAGTGTTTTGATGCGCCTATATTGAATGAAAATTTAAAAGCGCGTATTGTTATGACTGAAAATATGCAATACCATATAGACGCTAAAACACCGCTATTTGAATC
>Ga0181351_1000197_pt1 | contig 16054 bp, 18 predicted proteins | sample Su13VDMM15SD_FD_170485 | JGI IMG/M metagenome (GOLD analysis project Ga0181351, IMG submission 170485) | Freshwater viral communities from Lake Michigan, USA - Su13.VD.MM15.S.D | ecosystem: Environmental > Aquatic > Freshwater > Lake | place: USA: Michigan | collected 2013-07-16 | reverse complement strand
ACTTTTTGGGTCTAAGTTCGCCCGACATGACAACGCAAAACGAAATGACAGTTATTCCAAAATATTCAAAGTACGCCATCACTTCTAACGGAGATGTGTTCCGCGTACAGCCTGCTACTCGCGGACGCACCGCTGGTCTGCAACACAAAGTTACGCCCGTTATCCATCCGAGAGGGCATCAGTGGTGCGTACAGCTAACAGACGACAACGGTACGCGCCGACGCATTCCGATAAACTTGCTTGTGCAGCAAATCTTTGGACAGCTTGAAACAATCTCTTGACTTGTCTTGTTGGCTAATCCATTATCTGAGTTGTGACGCAAAATCCGCCAGTGATACCTTCAGGTCTTAACGAGTTCGACCTGCTGAACCTTGATCCCGATACGCTTGCGCCACCAGAATCGCGTTTGCGTAACGTCAGTTCGGCTAAGTCCATTTACGACACCCTACGCAAAGCGGACGAGAAGTCGTCGAGCACACGCGCACGTACCGATGCAATGTTCGACGGTGCGCCCCCGTACGACCAGAAGGTTTTGTTCTCAACTGGCCAAGGCAACCGCACGAACTTGAACTTCGGAGAGTCCCAACGCTATCTCGATATTGCAATGTCGGCATTCGTTGACCTGTACACATCGCTACAGCGTTTGATGACCGTCAAAGTAACAGTTGGCGAACCCTCCGAACGTCAAGACTCCGAGGACATCATTGCCGAAGAGCTGACGCATATGCTGCGCGACTGGCCTGAGTTCCACAGCAACTACCTTCGCCTTTGCACCGAGTTCACGAAGCACGGAGTCGGCGTTACGTACTTTGAAGACCCTAACAGTTGGCGTTTCCGTGTGTGCGGTTTAGGAGAATTCTTGATGCCTAGACAGACGGTTGCTTCCGAAGAAGCTATCGAAGTATCCTGTGCCCGTCGTCAGTATCTGCTGCACGAACTTTACGCCTTCATCAAGAATCCTGAAGCCGCTGAGAAGATGGGTTGGTCTGTTGAGGAGGTTAAGCGTGTCATCTCAAAGAACGCAAGAACGACTGGCCGTAACGGCGGCAACACGTATGCTGACTGGGAAGTTACGCAACGCGAAATGAAGAACAACGACCTCTATACGGGTCTGGAAAACACCACCGTCTCCGTGATCCATATGTGGGTTCGCGAGTTCGACGGCACGGTATCGCTGCTGATGTTTGCCGAAGAGAGTCCTAAAGAATTTCTTTTCCGCAAAGACAGTATGTTCAGTAAGCCTGAACAAGCGTTCGTGTTGTTCGCATACGGAGTCGGTTCTAACGGAACGTATCATTCCGTTAGAGGTTTAGGCAACCGCATCTTCAACCATGTGCAGACGAGCAATCGCATTCGCTGCCAGATGTTAGACAGCGCGATGATGGCGAGTGCCGTGATGATTCAGCCTGAGACGCAACGTGCGTTAGAGGACTTGTCGTTCACGATGTACGGGCCGTACTCGATCCTTTCGCCAAACGTAAAGGTCGTTGAGAAAGCTGCTCCGAATCTGTCTCAGTCGATGATGCCAGCACTGCAGGACTTGCAAGGCCAACTTGCAGCCAACGTGGATCTGGTATCGACGTACGGCAACCAATCCAGCCCGTACCGAAACCAACTGCAGACCGAACACGATCTTGCCGTTTCTTCGCGTCTCACGGGCTCTACAATCAATTTGTTTTACTCTAGCTGGTCCCGACTACTGCGGGAGGTCGTACGACGCGCTGTGAGCAATCCTAAGCGTGATTTACGCACCGCTGACTTCTTCGCCCGATGTGCAGCAAGAGGCGTTGACGCGTCCGTCATCAAGTCGATTGACTTCAGCAAGACCGTAGCCGTCAAAGCAATCGGTGCTGGCTCTGCTGCAAACCGTTTGCTTGCTTTACGTGAACTGAATCAGATAGCAGGAAGCTACGATGAAGTAGGCCGACGCAATCTGATTCGTGATATCACTTCGGAACGGGTTGGCCTTGACCTTGTTGATCGCTATGCGCCAGCAAATCCAGAGCCGCGACTGACTGTTGATGCGAAGATCGCAATGCTAGAAAATCAAGCAATGCAGTCAGGCCAACCCGTTACCGTGATCGACAGCGAGCTGCACGGTATGCACTTAAGGGTACACGCGCCTGTGCTGCAGCAACTGATTGCTGGCATCCAGAGCGGCGAAGCAGACCCAATGCAGAACTTGCAGTTGGTACAAGCCCTGCACCAGCATTCCGCTGAGCACTTGAACTATCTTGCATCCGATCCCTCAGCCCGTAGTCAGGTTGCGGAGTACAAGCAACTGCTGCAGATTTCTGAAGAGGTGATCACGAACTTCAACCGCAAGCTACAAGCGGAGCAACGCAAAGCAATGGAATCAGGGCAAGCCGAAGGGCAACCAGCAGAAGGTGGTCAGTCCCCAACGGAGATGAAGATGCAGGAGCATCAACTCAAAATGCAGATCGCACAGCAGAAGGCACAGATCGAGATGCAGATCAAGCAAGCCAAAGCAGATCAGGATCTCGCTTTGAAGGATGCCGAACGCGCACTGAAGTTATCTGGTAACGCTACTCAATAATTATTATGGCTAGAGACAAAAATACTTTTGTTGATTCTGTAGATGAACAAATCCGCAAAGCGGTCGCAGATACTGTACCTAAACCAGTTGATGGTGTTCTTAATTTTTCAGGTTCCCCCAGAAAAGGTGGAGTAGGCCGACCGCAGATTCTTGCAAAAGATAAAGCAACGGCGGATAAACTCAACGCACCTATTTTCCCAGATGGTAAAGCACCATATAAGAGAACGATACTACAAGTCCCTCCTCTTGGTAAAGATACACTTGGAAACCCAACAGTAATACCAGCCTCAATTAATAACCAGCTTCTTCAACGAATTGAGGGCGGCGCAGAATCTTTTGTTAATGAGCAAAAAAAGAATTTTGAGTCTGAGAGAAAGTTTGCTGAAACGGGAAAGAGCGAATACCCTACTGGTTTTGAGCTTGTAGGGGATACTTATCGAGTGGACCCCAATAAAGAGGAGCTTCGGCAGCAGACCATAGCAAGACAAAGTAGAGTACCAACACCCAATTTAATTAACTTTAAGAAGCGGGACTCACCAGTTCCGCTTACGGATATGGGATTTGATGCTCCAGCGTACCTTTCAGACGAAAATAGGATTATCGGGGTAGACCCAAATAGGGCAGAGAGTCCATCTTATGGCCTAACTTCAAGTTATCCGTCGGGTTTCAAAGCAAACGTAGCAGGGAGAAGAGTAGACGGGTTGCCGCCAGCAGGACCGATAAATGTAATTGAAAGTATTGATGTACTGCAGCATGAAGCAAATCACTCTTACTTAAACGACAAGTCGATAAGAAACGTAGATGGGTCTCCATATGAGGCCCCACCATCCAGTGATCCTAATATGCAAGATCCAGAAGGTACAGGATCTTATCAAACTTCAGATGATTATGAGTGGTCTCAAGGGGTTACGTCTGGTCTTAATGGTATGCGTGATATTACGGGCAGGAAACTCAATACTCCGTTTGAGGTCCACAAACTACTCGATGAGGTTGAGGCAAACCCAGCCATACTTGATAATCTTGGGGATGAGAATGCAAGAATTTTTAGATCATACCTTAAAATTAAAGAAGAAAACCCCAAGTCGGCAGAGAGAATGCGTAATTCGATTGTTAGAGATTCTAAGTATTTAGTGAAAAACGATTCGTCAGACTATTTAAAGTCTTTACGAAATGTTTAAGTAATAAAAAGCATTGACAAAGTTGATGTAGCACATTAGATGTGAGCCTATGCTGTTTAGCAAACCTACCGTTCCGAAAACACTAGACCATTGGTTTAACGATATTGCCGCAGTAACCCGACTGCGTGAGATTCTAGAAGAGCCAGCCTTTCAACTTGCGTGTGCCAGCCTACTATCAGCGGCACAGCCTTCATTCTCCTCAATCATTGCAGGAGAAGGCAACAACGAGAAGATGTGCTGGTTAGGCGGATACTCTGATTTCTTGCGCGATCTCCAGAAACTAACTAAATTAAAATCTAAGTCTAACAATAACACAGACGAGTGGTCACACATTGAATAAACTTTTTACGTAATACATATGAGCACACAAGCATTAGCAGAAACAACTGCGCCTGATACTGGCGCACAAGAGGGTGGTTTTATTGACTCCATTGGTTCTTTCTTTGACACACTTGACAACCCACAAGCGGAAGTTGCGTCAACGCCTGAACCAGAACCTCAAACACCTGAAGCACCCGAAGCGCAACAGGCACAGTCAGACCTTGACGAGCTTGATGCCACAGAACCTAAAGAGTGGTCGCCACAAGCTGCCCGTCGCTTCAAAGAGTTGAAGGATGAGCTTAAGACTTACAAGCAGCGTTCGGAGGAGTACGAGCAAACGGTGACGCAGAGGGATGCCCGACTACAGGAGTTAGAAGCTATTGCCAATAATCCTGAGTATGAGAACCTGCAGACTAAGTTGGCGGAATATGAACAAAGAACACTACTTACGGATTTAGAGAACAGCAACGCGTACAACACACTGATCCGCGAGCCGCTTATGCAGTTAGTTGCAGAAGCCGATGTGATTGCCGATAAGTACGGCATCGACGGGGACACCCTTATGAACGTGTTTGCTCTGACCGACGAAGCTGCACAAGAAGAGCAGTTGGGAGAGCTTCTTGCCGCTGCCTCTGATCGGGATAAGTTTCGCATCTACAAGCTCATCGAAGATACGCGCCCGATCTTAGAGCAACGCCGTGTACTGCATGAGAACGCAGCAGCCGCATTGGAGGAGGCGAGACAGCTCGATGAAGAACGCCGTAGCACAGAACTTGTGAATCGCGTACAACAACGCCAAGAAGCAGCCAACGCTGTGGCGCAGAAGCTACGGGATAAGGTTACATTCCTTTCCAGCATGGAGGGCGTAGACCTCACTCAAATTGCCAAAGATGCGGCTCTGATCGATCCCGCTACCCTTGATCCTGTGAACAGCGCGTATCAAGCTATGGCTGCAAAGCTCTTGCCGAAGATGGCAGCGCAGTACAACGCACTACAACGCGAGCTAGACCACTTGACTAGCCAGTTAGCGGACTACGACAAAGCTACGCCGAAAGCTGGCGGTGGTTCCCTTAGTGGGAACTCTTCGTCCGCTTCGTTGGATAACAAGTCCTTTGTCGATGCCGTAGCCGCTGCGTTCGGTGGCTAAATAAAAATCATAGCTTTGTATAATAATTGAGTTGACAAGTAATCAATTTTATACGAAGCTTCTTTCGACCTGAAATTTTACAAAGCTATCGGCTCGCTCCATGCCGTCTCGAAAGAGAAAACTTGGTTCTAGTAGTAGAGTAGATCTAAGGGTTATTTGAAGCTTGGGCCTATGCGCCTGTCGCCTGCTTCTGCGACAACCGTGTATTCTTCTTTAACTTTCAACAACCTTTTTAACTTCTTAACTAACTAATTTTATGGCTAATGTAGCTGGACAAACTTTCTCGAATCCTACTGATTCCAATACCGCGATTGATACGATCCTCACTCAAGAGGCTAACCGTATCGGTCAAGACATCTATCGCCGTACCCTCCACACCTCTCCGTGGATGGACCTCATCAAACAAACTTCCTTCCCTGATGGAATGGGTTATACTTTAGGCACGCTGATTTATGACCGTGCCCTCCCTACTTCTAACGGAAGTACTGGGGTTGGTCCTAATACCACTTTGGGTGCTAACTGGATTCCTATTGGTGGTAACGATGCTGCTTCGATCACTGCAGGAAGTACTGTTGATCAGATCCTTACTGGAGCGCAAGACACCAACATTGGTGCTGGTACTAACTACAATAACGGTAAAACCTTTATCGGTTTCTCTCGTCAACTCAAGCAGTACTCGCTGAAGCGTGCTACCGTTGAATCCCCTAAGATCAACGTCGAAGATCTTCGCTTCGCCGTTTATCGTACGGAACAACTTCGTGCTATCATGGACGCTATGACCGACGCTACGAAGTATTCGTGGGAAGAGCGTTATCGTGACGAGTATGACCGTATTTGTAAGAATACTGTTGTCTGCCACTCGACTGGCTCCTACACCGCAGATGTCGGCATTAACGGAACTGTTAAAGAAGGTGTCAACTCGTGGACGCTTGACCTTGATGCTAACACTACGACCTTAGGCACTACAGCTTCTTCTGTTGGTCGCCCAACGGCTAACATCTCCAACAAGATTCTTGACGGCATCTACTTCAAGTTGGTCCGCGCTGGCGCAGGTACGAATGCTTACGGTCGTGAAAACGCCCGTCCTGTCTTCGCTCTTGTCTGCTCGTCGGAAGCATCCTACGCGCTGCAGACCGAAGCTGGTTTCCGCGATGACGTTCGTTACAACAATGCAAAGGTCAGTGACCTGATCGCGCCGTTGGGGATTGAGAAGTCCTTCCGTGGTTTCTACCACTTGATTGACGACCTTGCTCCACGGTTTGCAACTACCGATACTGGTTCTGATGGTGTCCTTGACCGTGTGCATCCGTACTCGTCATCGTCCACTGGAGTTATCACCTTGAACGCTGGGTACGATACCGCCGCTTATGAGGCTGCTTACATCCTCCACATGGATGTCATGGAAAGCCAGATCCCTGAGCCAATCACTGGTTCTAACGGTCTGACCTTCGATCCCGTCAACTATCGCGGTAAGTTCAACTGGAAGAACATTCCTTCGGTTGACCTCAATCCAGATGGCACTATCGGTTTCTTCCGTGGAGTTCTTGCTAGCGCAACAAAGCCAATCAAAACCGAATTCGGTTACGTGATCCTCTTCAAGCGCGACAGCACCACTCCTGCTGCCTAAACCCTAAACGCTAAGGGGTATCCTTAAACAAGATACCCCTTAGCTTCATCCTTTAACTTAATAAAACGATGCCTACTTTAGACGATTTACCCACTCTTGCTTCCGTTTCCGTCACTGGTGACGACCTTATTCCAGTTTATGACCTTACAGCCGAAGGCTCTTCTAAGGTCCGTAAGCTATCACTGAACTCAGTCTTGGGTATCGACCCTGCAAGCACTGTTTCTACAAGTGCAGCCGCTACGTTCACCGTCGTGAATCGCGTTACGGTGCTTACTGGAGGTACTACCTGTACGCTTACCTTCCCAGCCGCTAGTGGTGTGCCGCGTGAACTCATTATCATCAACGCAAACAGTGGAACTGCAACAGCCCCTACGCTTGCAGCAGGGTCAACTTCTATCCTAGCGGCTATCTCCGCTCGCTTCCTGAGTAACGGAACTGGCTGGTATCGTGTATCCTAAACCCTGAATCCTGCATCCTGTTTCTTGCAGGGTGCAGGCCACTTTCCTTTTAAAATTATGGCTACAGCCCTAATCAGTTTGCCATGAAAATTTACGCGAGTCAGAAAAGAACTAAATAATATGCCAGCATACCTACCAATCCCAGAAGGTCTACAAGTGCCAGAAGGCGAGACATTCGATCTCGTAACGACTTATACGCTTGACGAAGGCCAGCTCTATCCGCTTGCCGTTGACGGCATCCCTTTTCCTGATATGGAAAACCCCGAAGATGAGCAAGAGATGGAGATGGAAATGCCCGAAGAAGGACCAGACTCCTTTGCTAGCGCAGTGGAGATGGCAATGAAGAAGCCTAAGATGTAAGGTCTACCCGCAATGATAGACCGCTTCTTCAATACCTTTACAGGAGTAACGGTTCCCATAGCGGGAGTTGTTGCAAGTTTTCAGAGTGGTTTAGAGGATGTCTTTCGATGGGCATCCTTGCTAATTGGTCTAGCGGTTGGCTTAATATCTTTGTACCGCGCCCTACGCAATCTTGATAAGGACTAATACTGTGCGTTACTTGTTCATACTGTTTCTGGCTGGCTGTTCTACCTTACCCAAAAACCCTGAGAAATACGTGGAATGGAGCAGCAGCTCATGCCTGCCCACAGCGATTACCATGAACTACGGTTTGCGTAACGCAACCAAGTGGAGCGAAGTATTACTTTACCAGTACACTTCCCTAAAGACTGGAGAGGTTAAGGGTCACGCGGCTTGCGCGTACATATTTCCCGTAGGCTCAAACCAGTTGTGGGTGTACGACTATGAGGGAAGCACCAGAATTAAAGCCTACATCAACGATCCTTTAAAGATCGCTCAGTTGGCGGAAGTTGCCAGAGGCCGACTCTACAATCAAGTTAGTTCCGCAGAGTACTTAAAGGACTAAGTATCATTAAATGATACTTCTCAGCAGGATAAAAAGAGCGTTGACTTGGTCCGCTGTACGGGTTACCCTTTAGGTCTTATGACTAAAACAACTATTCTTGGAATTCTTACTATCGTCACCGCTATTGCTAACGCTGCGCTGATGTTCCTGAAGTCTGGCACTACCGATATTGGTGGGGTGATCGTCGCTGTAACAGCAGGGTTAGGACTTATCAAAGCTGCCGATCAAAAGTAAGTGTATGCAACCTTCTCTGCACTATTCACGGCTATTACTGCTGCGTGCAATGCGTATGCGGAATGGTTGTCTTGGCAGCAGGAAACAGAGTTGGATCGAATCGAAGATGAACTGGATCGCCTTGCTGTTATTGGCAATGGTTCTTCCAAGCTGCGGATGGAGCGTCTGGCGCAAAGGCTCCAACGAAAGCGCACTGTACGATCCAGTAACGGTAACGCTTAAGCCTTCCGTTAAGTACTACTTCGTTGAGGGAGTGCTTGAGGGTACTGGCCAGCGTTATCACAGCCAGTACAGTTACGAGCGTGCCATTATTATTGGCAACAAAAACCACAACTGGTGAAAGGGTTAATTTTTGTAACCGTTTGGGCTATATTCTGGTACTGGTTCTTTCAGTACGGGCAGCACTTATTTTAAATGAACAAAAAAACAGTAGCCATTTGTGTAGGCCACAGCCGCAGCAACGATGATGGAGCTGTAAACGTGGACGGGGTTACGGAGTGGGCGTTTAACCAACCACTTGCCAAACGAGTTTGTGCGCTTCTGCAAGAAGCAGGACACAACGCTATTTTGGTAGACCTGTATGAGGGCCCAAGTTACAGCAGCGCAATGCGTTGGCTGGCGGAACACCTTAAAGAGATCAAAGCCGACGTAGCCGTTGAGTTGCACTTCAACTCGGCAGGTTCTATGGCTACAGGCTATGAGTTCTTGTACTGCGGCGTTAGCCCAAAAGGATTAACGCTGGCATCCAAACTCAACGCCAGCTTTGCCAAAGCGTTTCCCGAACATAAGAGTAGAGGTTTAAAAGCTTTGGATAAGAGCGACAGGGGTGGTACGTTTGTTATGAAAACCCACTGTCCTGCTGTTATTTGCGAGCCGTTCTTTGGCAGCAACAGAAAAGATTCTGATTTCTTTAGCGCACACAGAGAAGAACTAGCCAAAGCGTACGCTGAAGGAATCCTTAATTGGTTAGCGTAATGCATTAAACGCTATACAATAACTTGACTTTTTGGCTGGTTAAACGTACATTACAACTTTAATTTAAATGGCTAACTCTGAATACAATCTTACCGTAGTTGATGGCACAGCCTTAACCATTTCGTTAAGTGGTCCAGTAGGCCCAGCGGGTGCTGGCGGTGGTGGCGCAACACCAGCAGGAAACGCTGGATCGGTACAATTTAGCAATGGCACTGCGCTTGCAGCAGACAGCGGTCTGGTCTTCACTGGTACTGGAGTTACTGGCGTGTTAAAAATCGGTGGCGGCAGTATCAGAATGTCTAATCCTGCGGTTTCGCAAAACGTAGCAATCGGGGGAGGAAACCCAATTTTGCCTTTTGATAATCTGACTACTGGCGTTTTAAATACATCCATTGGAACTGGCAGTTTACCATTCTTAACTAGTGGCAGCAGAAACGTAGTAATCGGTGCAGGGTCTCTTGTGTCGATAACTAGTGGCGCACAAAATTTTGCTCTAGGTGTAAACTCGCTTTATGACCTAACACTAGGCTCTAACAATATTGCTATTGGAGACGGAGCAGGGTCAAATGTAACAACAGGTGGTAACAACATATTCATTGGATCTACAGGCTCAAATGTAGGCGGAGGCGCTCACAGCACGCAGATAGTCATGGGTGGCACATCAGATGGCGCGCGCAGCACAGTGATTGGATATGATGGTAAATTTGGTGAATCACCGACACTAACTAGCAGATTTATTGGGGACACTCTGACATGGGGGAGTGGAGTTTCATCGGTAAACAACAGGACATCACTTGTACAAACTGCTACCACATCTGCTAAAACTATTTACCTGCCAGACGCTAATGGCACAGTGCCAGTAGTTCCCGCTTACGCAGATCTAAACGCAGCAAACGCTGCCCTTAATGCTGGAGACTTCTGGTGGGATACCACCCTTAAACAACTTCGCACGGCGACATCGTAAGTCAACAAGAATAAGCTTGACATAACACCCCTAAAAACCCACTGTACTTGCCATAATGTCCGCCGCTAAATACGATTTAACAATCCCAAAAGGCGAGGACTATAACTTTACCCTGCGCGTTTTAGACTCGTTGGATGTGCCTATTACGCTTGTCTCGCCGTTTGGCAAAGCAGAAGTACGTGAAGCTGACCGCAAGCCTTTAGCCGCATCCTTTACCATTACTTCTTTGGGCGATGGCACTTTAAAGTTCGCTTTAACCAGCACCCAAACGCTGGCTTTGGACTCAAACAAGCGTTATAAGTGGGACTTCTTCCTAAATAACGGATCGGCCAAAACACGTTTGCTGTACGGCAACGTAGACGCAGTGCCAAACATTACGCACTTAACAGGTACTACTGGAACCTTTGCCGTTGATACGGGCTATTTAGCACCCAACCAAATCGATCTTTACACAGCCCCTAACGGCATTGATTACTACTTACAACCTTAACTAAAATAACAAGATGGCTAATATTACAGTAAGCGCAAAGACCAACACACTATTATCAGCAGTAACTGATCAGCAATCTAAGGATGCTTTGATCGCGCTCGGTGCTGTTGTACCAAGCACGACACCCATTGCGGTTGGTGACATCGCATCAAATGCTGTGACCACCGTAAAGATCGCTGATGCCAACGTGACCACCGCTAAAATTGCAGATGCTAACGTCACAACTGTTAAGATTCTAGATGCTAACGTGACCACCGCTAAGATCGCAGATGCTAACGTGACCACAGCAAAGATCGCAGATAGTGCTGTGACTTTTGCAAAAACTACTGGAGTGCAAGCGTCTCTAGTTAGCGGCACAAACATACGTACTGTAAACGGAAACACATTGTTAGGAAGTAGTGACTTAGTTATATCAGGCAGCGGCGCACCTACCAATGCACAGGTAAATACCGCTATTGAAGCAGCACCTGCTACAACCCTGCGGTCGGCAAAAGTAATTGGTTTTGATCGTTTAAACGACGATGTGCCAAAGGAGTTGTGGCGTCCATACATGAAATATATTAGAAAAATAAGCGATACTTTGCCGCCAAATAATCGTTCGTTTAGAACCGTTACTCTCGGTGACAGTGTGGCAGTATCTATTGCATCGTTTATGAATAAAACCGCTGGTTTTGGTGGTGAATATTTAAACGCAGCAATTGGATCTGGTAGCACTTTCGTAACTGATTGGGCTGGGAATATGGGTGGTACGCTTTTAAGATTAGCTTCAGCAGGTAATTATGTTGACTTCACACCATCTGGAACCCATCAAGCAGTTGGTTTGGTATACAAAGCTAAGAACGCAGTTGGCACATTAAAACTACAATATCAAGAAAACAAAACAAGTACATACATTGACTGTACAAACGCATGGAGCGTATCACCAAAAGTAGATTTGGTTCAAACGTTTTTAAATCATGCAACGATTTCAGTAAGGGATCATCACCAATTAAATGTTGGTGATACAGTAACAGGAACGGGGATTACTGCTGGTACTACTATTACAGCTATTCCAGATCCCACAATTGTAATCTCAAAAACTGGTACATCTACAATAGGAAGTGCTGTTGTGACTCTTAATAATGTCACTGGGCTAGCTGTTGGGATGAGGTGTGCTACTGGTTTTGCAAATCCTCGATACATTAGTTCAATAAATTTTGCCGCAAGTCAAATTACTTTTACTGGAGATCCTTTTACGTCAGTATCTACAAGCCAACCACTTGAGTTTACTGGTGTATCCGTAACATTATCTGCCGCGCCTAATGCAAACGGTACAAACGTATTAACCTTTCGTCACGCTGATTGCGGTTCAGATTCTGGTGGTGGCATATTAAACACAAACAATTCTGGCACTGAGGTGCTAGCTGTTGCTTGGATTATCCTACCTAACTCTGCTGCTGGTCCGAATTATTATAATATTCGGGTTATGAACGTGAGTGGATCGGTTGATGTTGTTGGCGCATTTTTTGATAATGGAGCATTTGGATTTGCTCATAGTAATACACAAGCCCCAACTGGTCATATTGGCGCACATTTTGCGGTAGGTGGAACAAGTTTGGCTGCTGAACATAGTTTAACAACTCAGACAACATGGAACAGAATTTTAAGTACTCTTGATCCTGAGATCATTACTTATAAGACTGCTAACGCATTAACTCTAGCTAACCTCCAAACATATTGGCCTGCCTACGCGGCAAAATTGCGTATAGCAGCACCAAACGCATTGCTTATTGTTATTGGTTCCCACGCATCCAATAGTTTTCCTGATAGAGACGCGCCAGACATGGTTGCTTGCGATAATTATTGGAGGGACTACTGTGCAACAACTGATGGCGCATTGTTTATTGATATGAGGGCAAATATGCCCAACTATAATTTTAATACTTGGACAACTGATGGTTTATGGTACGACGGAATTCATGCCTACGACGGCATTGATGCTACATCAGTTGCTGTTTGGGATGCAGTCAGACCAGCAGTAGAAGCGGCATTAAGAATGCAAGTAGGCGCAGCAAGAAATAGAACCAGAGTGTTTCAAGGTGATGCCAATGAAGTGAGATTAACTGGGGCGGGTATTCTTTCTGGAGGTGCGCGTGAGAACACGTTTAGTGTTGTTTCAGAATACGGTCAAGATGGTTTTCTTGTTCTGCGAAACAACCGCAGTGGTATACAAAGTACGGGGCTTAACACTTTTTCTGGTATTGGCATAAAAGCAATAGACGCAACTAGCCAAGCTAATAATACAGACGGGCATTTATTTTTTATGTCTAATGGCGTAAGGGTTTCGCAATGGTCTAACCAAAGAGGTTCCCATCACGGTTTTGGTATACCAGTAACTGGAGCAAAAGCTAATAGCGGACATCGTTGGCTTAATCCTAATCCCATATACCACAATAATGGGTTTGTAATTGAGGGGCGTGCAAATAGCAGTACTGAAAAACGGATACTGTCACTTGACGTGAACGCAACGGATACAGCAGAAGGTGTAACTGTTTACTCTTGGCACAACGATCACACAGAGTTCCACGGCGCACAAGGTAGTGGTGCAACTGCAACTGCGGTTTTAACCAGTCAAACAGTAACATCAATTAACGTTACAAACAAAGGACACAGCTATCTTGTTGCTCCTACGATTACCTTTACTGGGGGAGGTGGTGGTAGTGGTGCGGCATACACAGCAACTGTTTCTGGAGGTAAAATTACTGGTTTTGTAATGGTCAATGTTGGTTCTGGATATACCAGTGTACCTACCGTGGTAATTACTCCAGCAGTGCCAACTGCTGACAACACGGCAATCAGCTTTACCACAGAAGCTCCTACAGCAAATGTTGCTATCCACACCCCAATTAACGATACTGTTGGATCTGGCGATTTTAAAAGAGTCATTGGAGTTATTCCGAGTTATGCTAGTGTTGCGGCAGGTGAAGCTGCATTAGGATTGGGAGAAGTGTTTTATGCGGAAGACGTTAAAAAAGTTTATACCGCAGTGATTCCATGAGATTGACCATACTTACATTGTTAGCACTAGCCACCTCTACACTAGCCGAGCGCACAGTAACCTTTGCATGGGACGCGTGCGTCGATGCTACGTCCTACACGCTATATGTCAACGGCGCACCTGTAGCCAGCACTACCGAAACTCAAGTCACCGTTCAGATTCCAGACGATCGCACCAACGTCAACGTCACAGCTAGTAACATTGCTGATGAAAGTGAAATGTCTGACACATTAGTTGTACCGCCAGCACCAAAAACACCAAAAGGATTCCGTATTAGCAAAATTGTCAGAACAACCACCGCTACGCCTAAATGAAGGCGTTCGACCGCATTCTCAATTGTATCCATTCAACCACACACTACTATGAAACAAGGACTATACAGCAATATCAAAGCAAAACAAGACCGCGCTAAATCTGGCAGCGGTGAGAAGATGAACAAAGTCGGCAGCAAAGCAGCACCAACGGCGAAGAACTTTAAGGACGCAGCTAAGACGGCTAAGAAACCAAAATAATGTAGGCTTGCTTTTCTAAGCGCATAACCGTAACATACCACTCTTATGTCAGACTATATCTTAAAACAAAATGCTGGACGCGGCGGTGCTGTTATTGTGACTGGAACAGGTCAAACGATCCCTGCTGGTGAGTATGCATCGATGACGGTTATCAGTGCAATTACTAATGGTACATTCACTACTCCACTTCTTACGGGATCTATTCCTGCTACTCTTCCTGCTTTGTTAACCATTAACACTCTAATTACAGGCGGAACGATTACAGGAACAGCTATCTTCTACAAAGGTGTGACTATTTAAGCTAAGATGCTAGCAGCCAACTACGACATTACCCTAGATCGCGGAGCGGATTACAGCTTCGTGCTTACCATTCAGAATCAGGCTGGTACTGCTGTTGATCTGTCGGCGGTAGGGTCTCCCCCCATCGCCACCACCTTTATTGCTGATGTTCGGGAAGTTGCTTCAAAGGTTGAAGTTCTCGATCTTGCGCCCGTTATCTTAGGCTCAGTTGCTAACGGACAAGTGACAATTACAATTACCAAAGCCCAAACCAAAACCCTACGGGCGGGTAGCGGTATCTATGAGTGGGATCTCTTTATGGATCGCGGCTCGCCTGTAGTACGCACCAGACTCCTTTACGGCTCACTCACCGCTCGCGCACAAACCACTAACGACGCTTAACCATTATGCCTTCTGATACTTATACCCTTGTTATTGCAGACGCTGGCGTTAGTACTCCAGCAGACGGTTCCGTGACTACAGCTAAGATTTTAGATGCAAATGTTACAACCGCTAAGATTGCAAATTTAAATGTTACAGCCGCTAAGATCGCAGACGACGCTGTAACCACAGCTAAGATTTTAAACCTTAACGTAACCACGGATAAGATCGCAGCAAGTGCTGTAACGGACGTTAAACTTGCAGCCAATGCTGTAACTACGGCTAAGATCTTAAACGGTGCTGTAACTACAGCTAAGCTTGAAACCTTTACTAGTGGAAGTACGGGCGTTACAACCGATAAGATCGCAGACTTAGCTGTAACCAGTGCGAAAATTGCAGCCACAACTATTGTGAATGCCAATATTTCGGCTACTGCGGCTATTGGTTTAGGCAAGTTGGCAACAGGTGCGCTGCCTGCTGGGATTACGGTTGCTACTGCAGCAGCCTGCACTGGAAATGCTGCAACCGCTACGAGTTTAGCTGGCGGTAGTACAGGCAGGATAGCGTATCAAACGGGAGCTGGTGTTACCGATTTTTTACCTACTGGTAATGCTGGTCAAATACTCCAAAGCAATGGGGCGGCAGCACCAGAATGGATTACACGCACTAATACTGTAGCTGGTGGGGGTACAGGAATAACTTCGTATACTGCTGGCGATATCCTGTACGCTAATACAACAACCACTCTTGCAAAACTCTCCGCAGCAGCAGCGGGTAGTGTGCTTTTGTCTGGTGCTACTCCGTCATACGGGAAAGTTAATTTAACAGCAGCAACACACGTTACAGGAACCCTGCCTGTTGGGAACGGCGGTACTGGCTCCGCTACGGGAGTGACAACAGGTTTAGTTGGCTATGCAACAGGAGCTTCAGTTGGAGCCGCAGTCACTCAAACAACAAGTAGGACTACCG
>Ga0181351_1000196_pt1 | contig 16130 bp, 26 predicted proteins | sample Su13VDMM15SD_FD_170485 | JGI IMG/M metagenome (GOLD analysis project Ga0181351, IMG submission 170485) | Freshwater viral communities from Lake Michigan, USA - Su13.VD.MM15.S.D | ecosystem: Environmental > Aquatic > Freshwater > Lake | place: USA: Michigan | collected 2013-07-16 | reverse complement strand
GATATTTTTTTATATTTGTTTTTACAATATTAGTATCATTGAAAAATGTTACAAAATTCATAGGAGCCCTGTTATCTAGAGAACCAAAACCATTGGTTTATAGTAACAGGGAACTTATTTACGTAGCGTTATCAATTAGTTACATAATCACATATCTATACGCAAAATGAGTTTTTATAAAGAATTAGCACCGTTTGTTGAATACATCCACTCAATAAGAAAATTAAAAACTTATTTGAGTTTTGACATGTTATTCCCAACTAAATGGGCTTTACCAAAAAGTATTATTGATGAGGGACAAATTGTTGGATTCGATTCAGATGACCAAAATTTAAAAGGTATTTCATTTGTTTCCGAGATTAACGAAAATAATGTTTCAATAACTTTGACAAAGATTGCCAAGATTATTAAATTAAATAAGGAAAGGGAATTAAAAGAACGACTGTTCAAACAAACTGTTGACCAATTAAAACAAACATTTGAAAAAACCGATTTAGATAGACTTCAAAACCTATACTTTGATTTTGATGAAGGGGATACAAGTTTAGAAATTGAGGATGAAGAACCAAATTTAGAAACATATGAGCAAGACAGACCAATCACAGAGACTGTTGAGGATGATAGAGAGTGAGGAACGAAAAGATTCACAACAAGTTGAGAAAATTAAACAGGATTACATATCACAAATCACTAAATTAAAGAAGGAAGAAATGTTTCCTATACCAAAAAAAATAAGTTTATGGACGAGAATAAAAATCATCCTTTTGGGGAATTAGAAAAATTAGCATTAATTGCGGAATCTTGTCAAACCATTTTTAGTGGGAAGGCGACTATTGTTTTTGAATTACCTAAAGGTGAGTATACCAGTGTTATTAATCACTTTAGAGAGGTCGACAGACATCACAAACAATTTACGATTGATATCTCAGGGACCGATTTTCATTTTATTTTAACTGAGGTAGAGAAGTAAACTTTCTATAAAGTACTTTCTTATCAAAACCATTAGATTCTAAAATACCATAAAGGTATTTTCTTTGAGCCGAGGAGTAGTCTTTCACAAAAAGACAATCTCCTCTTTTTATTTTAAAAAAGTAAGAAGATAAACAATCAACAAATCTTGCAGCTTCTTGTTCTGTTTTTAATGTAAATAAATAAAACTTTTCTTCTTGTTGTACAACAATTTTATTGTTTAATACGGAAATCATTTTCATACCATCTCCTTTAAGATATTTTTTAATTAACTCAAGGGTTGTAATTTTTTTACCTTCTTTAATGTCGTAAATGAGTTCATCTTTTTTGTATGGGGAGATTTCAAAAAGAGTCATACCATCCTCATTCAATTTGACTTTAATACTTCTACCATACTCATCAGTCATATACACAGGGACAAGTTGTCTACCACTCATCTCAATTATACCAATCTCATATTTGCATTCTTCACCTGACTCAACTTCGACATCAAATATTATGTCTTGAGATTCTTTAACAAGTTTATCATAGAATAATTTAGCTCTATTATAAGTGATGAACTTATTTATTATTTTTTTCTTTGTCTTATTTTTGAACAAGACTACAAGGTAGTTCTCCATATATGAAAGATTACTATAAAATTTTAGAAGTTGAAGAGAAAGCGTCTGCGGATGATATTAAAAAATCATACAGGACTCTCTCTAAGAAATATCACCCGGATATAAATCCTGAAGGAACTGAACAATTTAAAGATATTGCAGAAGCTTACGATACCTTAGGTAATGAGGGTAAACGAGCTCAATATGACCAAAGTAAAAACAACCCATTTGCTGGTGGGGGAGGAGGTTCTTCATTTCAAGATATGTTTAACCAAATGTTTGGAGGGGCGTCTCAACAATCTAGACAACAACCTATAAGAAAAAGTGCTCCTGACAAAATTGTTAAGGTAATGGTATCTCCAATAGAGTCTTATAAAGGTGTTCAAAAAACTATTCGTTATGTTAAGGATAATCATTGTCCACCTTGTAATGGGAAGGGTGGTGACCAACAAACTTGTGGAACTTGTAATGGACAAGGGTTCCAAGTTAAAGTTTTTGGTACTGGATTTATGACTCAACAAGTTAGACAAACCTGCCCAACATGTGCAGGAAGAGGATATACCCTAATACATAAATGTTATAATTGTAGTGGAAATGGTGTAAAATCTGTTGCAAATGAAATTAATGTTACATTACCTAAAGGGGTTGATGATGGACAATATTTAAAAGTTGCCAATGCTGGTGATTTTAAAAATGGGGAATATGGAGATTTGATTCTTCAAATACAAATGGCACCAAAAGACGGATACGAAAAAATAAATAATGATTTAATATACAACCTGTATCTCAATTTGGAAGAGGTTCAAAAAGATAAATTTTTAATACCTCATCCAGATGGGGATTTACAGATGGCGTCACCCAAATTATTTGACACATCAAAGCCATTAAGACTTAAAAATAAAGGTTATAATGGCGGTGATATGTATGTTAAACTAAATGTTAAGTTTGAACGAGTTGATTAAAAAAGAGAAATTAAATTTTTAATCATAACAATTGTACCATATATTGCGGAACCTAATAAATAAAATCCTACCGCAATGGTCACATACTGACTTCTTGATGTTGGTTTTTGATTACATGTCTTACATCCTTCTTTAGGTTGTTCTTGAATAATTTGTCCTTCAACTGTTTCCATAGTGATAAATATTAATTTACATAAAATATAATAAAAAATATTCGAAAGAGAAACTTGCTTTTTCATTTTTTATTTATTATACTTTAAAAAAAACAAAATTATGGCATTATCATACATAGGGGGGAAATCTAAAATAGGTAAATGGATTGTTCCATTCATACCTCAAGACATTGAGACATACGTAGAACCATTTTCAGGTATGTTTTGGGTGTTTTTTAACATGGACCTAACCAAATACCCAAATTTAAAAGAAGTTGTTTATAACGACTTTAATCCACTTAATTACAATTTATTCCAATGCCTTCAAAATCCTGAAAGATTATTGGAAGAAGTGAATAATATTCCTTGTCAACAAAGGGATGAGTTTCCAACACCTGATATCTATAAAGAACAATTCATCAGGTTCCAAGCTGAAATATTTGGAACCAATTTCAGCGTACAAACTTACGATTATGTGGTTGCTGCGAAATATGCTTATGTATTAGCTCAGGTATTCTCGGGGTCTAAACCTGAAACAAGTTCGTTTATTGACTTGAAAGGAAAATACAAATCAAAGTACCTTACATTTAGAGATAAGTTATCTAAACCTGAATGGGTGGAACATTTCTTAAAGATTACTAAAGTGGAAAATATGGACTTCCAAGAGGTTATTCAGAAGTATGATGGTCCATCTACCTATGTTTATGCTGACCCACCATATTGGAAAACAGAAAACTATTATAATAACCACGACTTTGATAGTTCTGACCACGAGAGATTGGCGGATTGTTTAAAAAACATTAAGGGGAAATTCTCTTTATCTTATTATGATTTTCCACAATTGCACACTTGGTTTCCTCAGATTCAATACAGATGGGAGAAGAAAGAGTTTGCTAAAGCGGCAGCGGCAAAAAAGGGAAAAACACAAAATATGGGAGAAGAGTTGTTAATCTTAAATTATTAGTATATTTTTGTATTCACAATATATTTATTAATAAATCAAAATAGATGAAATTTACGTCGTTATTAAGAACTATTATATCCGAGCAATCAAGATTTGAAGTATTATTCAACGCTTTAACAAAGCCGGGGGAAAATAAAAATGGGGTTAAGGGTAAACCTCGATTAAGTAAAAAAGAATTTATTGATTTAGTTAAGGCTGACCCTACAACTAAATTAAATAATGTAGATATTGATACCGCAAAATCTGAAGACCTATCTAAAGTGAAGGCAGGTAAGTATGTTCAATGGTTAATTAGAAATTATTTAACACCATCAACAGAAAGACAACCTGGTGATAACGGATACGATAGAGAAGTTGCACAAGTAAAGTCAACCTTTATGGAAGACCTTTATAAAGTTACTGATGACCTTAAAAAGTTTGACAGATTTAAAGCAAGAATTAAAGGGGAGAAAGACATCAATAAGATGACTCCTGACCAACTATATGATGCGGTTAAAGATTTTGACCTTACATTAGCAACTACAACTAAGTCTGAAAGAAAATCTGCACCTGTTCACCCTGGTGGTAAACTTGTTTTTGATGGTGAAGATTGGAGAGTTATTGAAATTAAAGATAAGGGTGCAGTAGGTAAAGAGGCTGCATGTTTTTATGGTGGTAATAATCAAGAAACAAGATGGTGTACATCAGCACCTGGTGCGTCATGGTTCGATAGATATATTAGTAAGGGTCCGTTATATGTTATTTTTAACCCTAATGATACTGATGTAAGTCCAATGACGGGTTTACCTAAAAATAGATATCAATTCCATTTCCCTGATGCTCAGTTTATGGATAAAGATGACCGTCAACAAGATTTGGTTGCTTTATTAAACGGACCAATGTCGGAATTAAAAACATTCTTTAAACCTGAGTTTGCAAAAGGTCTTACTGTAGGTGGGGAGAAATTAGTTATTGATAGTTTTAGTCACGGGGCGATTGGTAAGTTTATTGCTCTTTACGGATTAGATGATTTGATTGGGAATTTACCAGACACATTAAAAGAGTTTCAAATCCAAAATAGAGATAATAAAGGTAATGGTATTGTAATTACAATTCCTGAAGAAATTGGAAGATTCAAAGATTTGAATATGATTTTATTGGATAATTGTGTAACATCTATACCGGATTCAATCTGTACACTACCTAAATTAAGATTCTTAGCGTTGATTAACAATCCTGAATTAAGAACAATTCCTGAATGTATTGTAAATTTACCAAACTTATATTTCTTAAACTTAAAAGGAAGTAATAATGTTGAGGTACCTGAAGCAATCAAAGCGAAAGGAACTGACATGGGTGGAGGAATGTGGGACCTTCAAGACTAATTGTTTAACTATTAAATTAAAATAATATGAATGTTGATGTTGAAGTTTACATAAGCGGACTCGTCAAATTCTTCAAAGAAAATCCAAAAGACTTACTTAGTTTAGTCCCAAAGGATAAGGAACGAGATTTTTATCGTATGTTAAAAGAGTTCTCATTTGAAAATTATAAAAAAGGAGATGATTATGTTTTAACTAGAAAACAAATTCTTGAGATATGTGTCCAGTTAAATGAGAAAAAAAGACTCGAAAGTTCAAATATTGAAACGGTTTATGACTTAACTGATAGACTGAATATTGCAATTGAGAATGAAGATTATGAAGAAGCTGCAAGAATAAGAGACGAAATAAAAAAAATGTCTTAAAATATTAAAAAAGGAGAGCAAAATTTGTTCTCCTTTTTTATTTTTCATTATCTTTGTGATATGAAAGTAGAACTATTCAAACAAAGTTACGGGGTCTATACCAATGTCTCACATAAATCTACATCACCTGTTAATTGGGCTGGTGATAGAAAATCTACGTCAAGTGATGATTGGTTAGATGAAACCACTTTTAATAGTTTTAATCCACCTACACCAAAACACCCATTGTTTATTGTGGAAAAAACCACAAAAGATGAGGAAACATATGTTGAGAATTATGGTAATCCAATGTATGAAATAACAAAATACACTGCAATGATTGTGGTTGAAAGAGATGGGGATAAACTTGCCTTAAAATTCTTCAATGGTTTTAGACATAGAAGAGCGGGTAAGACTTGGTTCAAAATTTCAAGAAATGTTGATTACATAAGTGTTAATACAAGGACTGGAGATGTTTATTATGGGTTTATAAACAATTATCAAAATAAAATAAGATGTTCTAAAAAAATTAGACGAAATTATTTTGGTAATGACCCAATTAATTTGATGAAATCAAAGATTAAAAATAGTTTATCAATTATTGCGGGTAATAGTAATAATGATATTATAATCCAAGCCATTTCTAAATTTATGTTTGAATTAGATGGTAGAGAAGATTTTGGGGATATGGATTTTAGTCAAAGATTATTTAAATTTTATTTGGATAAAAGACAAATAAAATATCCTAATAACTTTGATTGCTACTCGACGATTCTTGTGGGCCCAAAAATAAGAAAAGTTTTAAAGAAAAACGGTAATAAACTTGTAGAGTCTTTTATGATTAGTGAGGGGTTATCAGGTAAAAAACTAAAAACTGCTTTACATACTTGTAAAAAATTGAATGTTGGGTTGTACAGACTTGCTAAAAATATGTTTGGTGATGATTGGTTAAACCAAGATGGAGATGTAATTACTAAATTGTTAGGGTCAAGTGTGGAATCTAATATGAATATTCCTGTGGAATTTAAAACACTTATATCTAATGATGAATTAAGAAGGGTGTATTCTATTTTTAAAAGAGTTTATATTGATGGAGTGATGGATTCATATTCTTTCCAAGACCACATAAGAATGTATACTGAATTAAAATTATACGGAGAGAGAGATTTAAGATGGTTGTCAGAAAACAATAGAGAAGAATTCAGACAAGAACACTTGGATTGGACTGATAAGATTCAGTTTTACAAACAAGGATTTTATCAAAGAAGTTATCCTAAATATTTTATGGATAAAATACAAAATAAGATTGGAGAATATACTCCAGTGTTATTAACCAATAGTAGTGAATATAACGAGGAGAGTTCAACGCAATCAAACTGTGTGAAGACATACATTGGAAAAGCGAGTTCGTTCATAATATCCCTTAGAAATGATTCTAATCACGAAAGAGCGACCATTGAGTATTATATTACTAAACAAGATGATAAAGTTAAGATTAAAAGAATCCAAAGTTTAGGTAGATTTAATAATAAATTAGGGGAGGAATGGAATGATGTTCTATTTAAATTAGATGATGTTGTATTATCTTGTTTAAAGGATAAAAGATTCAAAACAGTAACGATTGATAAAGAATGTAAGAACGGTATGAAACTTACTTCTGATTCATATTGGGAAAAAAATGAATTAAAATGGTCGCATAAAAATATTGACGGAAACACATCTATATGGCAAATTTTCTAATGAATACGTCTAAGTACATATTAAAACTTGAAGAGAAAGGAGAAACATTTTCAACAATGACTTTATCATTACCTATTGAATTTGATGAATTTATTGGTGGTAAAAAAGTGACCATAATTCATAGTCATTCTGATATGAATAAAGATGGTAAAAGAATTTATAAAGAAAAATTGTATAAAACAACACAAGGGTTTTATATTTATTTATTTAGAGAACATGAATATCTTACTGGTCAACAACAAATGATTGAAGTAACTATTCACTATAAACAAGAACAATCAAACGAATTTGACTTATTTATTAGTCAAGTATTAAAACAATTTAAAAATGCAACAAATAACATCTGAAGAATTAAAACAGAAAATTATTAACCAAGAAAGTTTTGTATTAGACTTTTTCGCAACATGGTGTGGTCCATGTAAAGTAATGTTAGTTAACTTAGAAAAAGTTAATGAGATTTTAACTAAAGAATCTACAGGGACACCTACATATGGGGTGTATAAATTCGATATCGAAAGTGATATGGATTATATGAGAGAGTTAGGAATCAGAAGTGTCCCAACAATAAAAATCTTCAAGGAAGGAATGCAAACATTTTCCCAAGCGGGAATTTTGCAACCAGACCAAGTACTTGCTCTGTTAAATTAATTAAAATGAAAGATTTAAATGTTATTGTGTACACGATGCAAGGTTGTCCATTTTGTACAGAGTTCAAAGATTTATTAACTAAAGAAGGTGTTGAATTTTTTGATAGAGATATTGAGGTCTATAAGGATGAATATGACACATTCAGTCAAATAACTGAAAACGATATGATTCCTGCGTTATTAATTATCGAAGGGGATGGTGAGGACCATAAATCTTTTTTATATGTTCCTGATAAAAATTATTATGAACTAACAGAAGCGGTTGATATTGTTAACCAACATAGAAAAAATGTAGGGATTATTTAAAATAAAATTAAATCTTTATTCTTTTCTTTAATTACAGAATATTCTTCAAGTGGATTTGTGAGTTCTATACTCCAATCCACTTTTTTCATTTCAGTACTTAACCAAGACATATCAAAATCAAAAACATCTAAAATTGCGGACACTAATCTATCATCATTACCTCCAAGATATGGATTAAAGATTTTAAGTGAATTATCATCCTCTTCATTTTTTAAAGTGGTTAATTTGAAAGTTAATGGTTGTAAAATATATGTAGAAGGAATACTGTAAAATAAATGTTTACCGTAATAGTATAGTAATCGTCCCTGGCCTAAAGAATATCCATGGGGGAATTCGGACACAGTGACTAATTCTTCATCAGTTATTTTTTTAGGTTCATATTCATTAGTATATGAACATTCCTCGGATTTAAACAAATCGATTTGTTTTTGATTGTAAGAACAATTATCGGTAAAATAAAAAGTATGTGTGAGTTCTGTTATAGATGACATATCAACGCTATATTCAATTAAGTCAATTGAGTGACTTATTTTAACATCTTTAATTATTGATTTGTATTTTTTTTCAAATTCTGATGTTAAAGTTGAAATATCTAAAACTTCATTATAAGTTGTTTTTCCTTTAATGACAAAGAAGTTGGTACAATCAATTACTTTGATGATAGATTGTTCCTCCTTGGGTATTTTAGATAAAATGAAATCTGCGAATAAATTTGTTGTGAAGATGTTACTTCCGATTTTTTTTAAATTCATCAATAAGTTAAATTATTATTTATTGAGTGAATAATAGGGATTTTAAAAAATAAAACGAATAGAATTTTGGAAAAAAGAATATTAAATGTCTGTTTTTTCTAAAAATTCTAAAATTTCTTCTTTTGTTGAGTATAACATTGATAAAAACCTTGACCACATTTTTGGGTTATAAGTTTTAATCAGTTCAATATAAGTGAGGTAATAAGGTTTTTCTTCATTATTAAATAAGTCTGCAGTTTTTGGGTAGTCTGTGGTGATATCTGCAAGTAATGATGAGATTCTATTATCGTTTAATTTTTCATCATTTAATCTTTCTAATATGTTTAGAGATAATTTTGATAACGATTCGTTTTTTGCAAAATAATTTACAATATTGCCCAAAGACATTAATAGATGTTTTTTACCATCCAAACCAAGTCTCCCGGCTCTTCTTTTAAACTCATTAACAAGTGCCTCTAAAAATTCATTTGTTACTGACCTAAATTCAACAGGGTGACCCCAATATTTTTCATTAACTTTTGGGTCATAATCACTCCAATATTCTTCACTGTATTTTGAAGTAAATTTAGGGTCTGTGGCATGTAACATTTCATGGTAAATTGTTAGAAATAAGTTTTTTCTTGAACTATATTTTTTTGGGTTTAATTGAATAACCAAATCCATAGGGTTTGTTGATTTTTTTGGTCTTGTATCTAATTGACCAAAATGAGGAAATCTTGGGTTTACATATAATTTAACTAAACCATCTGCTCCGTCCGAAGTTTTAAAATTAAATTGGTCAACCATTGTTTTTTTATCAAATTTTTTATTTCTCATTGACCATAATTTATCCGTCAACTCAATTAACTTGGTATAAGTTATTGGGTCGAATTTAAATCTTTTCTGTTCGGTTATAACAGTGGTTAATATGGGTAAAAATTTAATCATTAAATATATTCTCCAAACAATTCATTTATGTTTCTATCTACTTTTTGGAAATCAGGGTAATCTGGTGAGTGGACACTTAAACAATCAGCCCATTCTTTTAAAACCCCTAAATAACTACCCCAATATTCTAAAGTACCGGTATTACCGTAACCTTTATTGTCTTCTAAAAACCCAACAATGTTGGATTCAAAATTGGCAATTGGTATTACAAAGTTTTGAACTTCAGTATCTTTCTTATATCTGTGAGGTCTTGAAACCCATTCTCCTTTACCTATAAAATAGGTACTAAGTTCGTTAAAAATTTCTTCCCAAACAGTGTCTTCATATGCATTATTATAGGCCTGATTATGAACACTATACAATTCACTTTTTAATTCTTCTAAGTAATTTTCGTCCATGAGGTAATTTATTGATTCCTCATCACCAATAACATCACCAACATTCTCCGGTGTTAAATAAAAAATACCTTCATCATCAGAATAATTATTAAATAAATCAGGTGAATCATCATCAACCTCAACTTTCCAATTTGTCAATCTATCTAAAATATATTTTTTAAAATGTTCAATATTTTCAGGGTTTAACTCTTCAACAACATCTCTATAAACATTATCTGTTGTGTCCCAATACGGCTCCCAATCACTTTCACCACTAAGAATACTTTCAATAGTACTTTGCGAAATATCGTTTCGGCCATCACAAAACAAAACACTTAAATCACTTCTATCATCGGTATCCAAATAATAAGCACCATCCTTAAAAACGACATCATTCAATAAAGATGGTACCCATTTGTTAAATGCTGTTTTATCATTATGGTATAACCATAAAAAATATTCGTTTTGCCATTCTTCACCATCAGCGGCGTTACTTGGGTCTATTTCACTCATTAGACCTCTTTTTTTCAATATACTGAAGAAAGTTTCATAGTCGTTAAAATACTTTGTAACGTCTAAGTCTCCATTATTGAATTTCTCTACTATATCATTAAAGTCCATATGTAATAAATACAAAAAAAGGGACAATTTTCATCGTCCCCCTATTCATTTGTGTAAAATTCCTTAGTTAGAGGTTTTATTTACATTATAATACTTCTCAACAGTTTTCTTGATAGCTTGTTTAATGCTTTCAGTTTGTTGTTGTTTAACAGCTTGTGCCGCTTGAACTTGTTGTTCAGTTTGTTGTTGTGGTTGGCTGTTATTTTTGCATCCGCATCCCATATGATTGTGTTTTTTTAATGTTTATTATTATTATAAATAGTTCTTAAGGACAATAATAGTATAGGAAAGATATTTATTAAATAAAAGATTAATGGATTTTTTAAAATTAATACAAGAAGGAAGAGTTGATGACTTCAAAGCCAAGTATGGAAAGAAATTTTCACCTGAAAATTTGAATAAAATTATTGAGAAAGTCCCACAAAAATATTTTGAGTGGGTTGGTAAAGTATTTGACAATATTAACTTTAATGAGAACTTTACCAAATTAGTAGAAGCCATTGAAAGGTTCGAAAAGATTTCAACAAACTTACCAAAAACAGATATCACCCAATATCAAAATGTTGGGGAATTAATAAATGCTATTGCAGCCTACCAAAATAGAGTACGAAGAGATGCTAAAAAAGTTGAGGGTGGTAATGTTGTTTATGATGATGGAAAGTTTTTTGTTGTTAATCCATTGACACACGATGCATCATGTTATTATGGTAAAGGTACCAAGTGGTGTACTGCAGCAGAGTCTGATTATCAATTTAAAAGATATAATGAGGATGGTAAATTATTTTATATTTTAGATAGAACTAAACCAACTAATGACCCATTCTATAAAGTGGCGTTATTAAGAAAATTTGATGGTGACACAATTTACTATGATGCAAAAGACGATGCCATTAAAAACGGATGGATACTCAATACAAGTAAAATTAATGAAATAATATCTTCAGTTGATTCTTATTTACAGGAAGAATACGGAGAACAACTTAAAATATATTCTGACAAAGCGGCTGCTAAGAAAGAAAAAGAAAGACTTGAAAAATTAAGAGAACAACAGAGAGTTCAAGGATTGAGAGAAGATGCTCAAGATAGAAGAGAAGATAATGAATGGGATTTGAATGGTGATTGTCCTGAAGAGGGATTAAAGGCTCACGCATTACTTAATTTTCTTGTTGAGAATTCAGATGTTAGTGTATTAACTAATGATGACAGGGCGGATATTCTAAGAATTAATAATGAGATAGAAGCACTTAAAGAAAGATATGATGATGATGAAAGAGAAGGAGACCCTGATGAAAATGTTGAAATATTAAACGAAATTGAAGCTCTTGAGGATGAATTAGCGACTTATGATGGAAATATTGATGTGTATAACATAATTCCAACAGGTTCTCATTATCAATTAACCGAATTTGAAGTTATTGATAGTCCGATTGATAATCGAAGATATGGGGTTGGGGATGATGATGATATGCAAAACAGTTGTTATGATTACGTTGATAATTTAATTGATGATATCGGTTTCAATGGGTTTAATCATGGATTCGCTAGAGGATATTTGGATACTGAATCGATTGTTAGAGAGGCCGAAGATGTTTATGATACTGACGTAAGAGATAACCCAGAATCTTATTTTGATGATGAGGATAGAATGTTATCTGATGACCAAGAAGAAAAAATACAAATTTTAAATAGTAAAATTGAAAAACTTGAAAACCATATTAGTGATATGGAAAGTCATATGGACGGTGGAGAAGGGGATGAAAGTATTCAAGATAAGATTGATGAATTAAATGAACTTATTGAAGAATTTAAAGAAGAGATTGAAGAAATAGAGTCCAATCCTGAAGGGGATTTCCCTGAGGAGATGATAGAGGCAAAGGTTAATGATTTAATTCGTGATGTAAGGTATGAACCTGAGGACTTTTTAAGTGACTATGGATTAAATTGGGAGGACTATATTGATAAAGATGACTTTATTCAAGGAGTAATAGATGCGGACGGATATGGTGCAACTATAAGTAGTTACGATGGTAATGCTGATGAAGTTTATGTAAAAAATGAGTTATTTTATGTAATCAGAATTGATTAATTTATCATTAATTGTATAATTGAAAAATGGGAAGAAAGAAAAAAATATCATTTAAGTTAAATCCTGAGTGGATGTTCAAAGAGCCTATTGATTTTGAATATAACAAATACACTTTATTAGATTACTTACAAAAATGTGAAAAAGGATTTGATAAGTTAGAGATATACCCTGACTTTGTTGAATTGTCCTTACATTTAGCAAATTTACAATCTATAGTTAAAGAAAATACATTATTACTGACTAATAAAAAATTTGAGTCATGTGATGATGAAATTTTAGTTAAAGAACTTATTTCAAAAAAACCAAGACAACTATCAAACGATGAAGAAAGTGAGTTAGATAAAACCCTCACATTTTCAGGTGGAAAATTATTCGACGCATTTAATATGGCAAAATCAATATGGAATTTGGCCTATGACAGTACCGAAATTTTTCTTAAAAAAAATAAAAAGGCATTAATCTCTGGTATGGGTTATATGTTTTATTTTGATAAAGAAAATGAAAAATTAATGGTTTGGGAATATGAAATAAAAAAACCAAAAGGGGATTCCCAAAACAATAAAACATATATTAACTTAATATATGATAATACTTTGAACGGTATGACATTGACAGGTGTTATCGGCACTTTTACAAAATGGAATCACACAGATTCTTATAAAGACCTTCCTATATTTGAGATGAAATGTTCTCAAAAATTACCAATGGAACAAACCATGATTCCAATCGTAAAAAGAAAACTAATGGCGTACATTTTTCAAATTGTTAATCTTGAAAAGATGAATTCCTTTGACTCTGAAAAATAAATTTCTTATAATTGTTTATGGGATTTAATAAACGATGGGTCACCCTTGACGGAACTATTAACGCTTTAAACAATGGTGGACTAAAACAATATTATGGTAAAAGTGACGCATTAATCTTTGAAGATAAAATGAGTGATTTTATTAATAAATTATATTGTGAAGGAAAGTCAGATAAAGAAATCCTTATAATCATTAACAATAAAAAACACGGAGGAAACAATGAAGTGCATTAAATTAATCAAACAAACAAAAGGTAGAGAATTAGGGGAAGTTATGAGAACTACTGACCATGACGCTGGTATTAGAGTAAAAGGTGGTAATTGGGCTTACGCACCAAAATCAGATTGGAAAGAATACAGAGGTAAAACTAAAAAGACCGACCAAGTAAACGACCAAGTAACCGACCAAGTACCAACTAAGAGAGGAAAACGAAGTGATGAGAAATAACCTACCAATGTTATTATTTGGAATCTTACTTATGTCGGTAGGGGTAATACTTTTCATATCATTAATTGATTCCAAGACTAAAAAACATATGAATCATAGTAGAGTGGAATATCTTAGAGATAGTCTTGAGATGGAGTATTATAAAAAACGATTAGAGTTATATCCATATAACCATAGTGAAATACCTGCAGATAACAAGTAATCATTATGTGGATATCTAAAAAAACTTATCATATTGGTAGTGGTTGTAGTCAAACTGTAATTAAAATAATTGGTTTTTCTATTTTATTTGGCACTTCACCATCAGGATGGTATGTCAGATTTAATAATGGATTTGGAATTAATGTAACAACAAAACCATTATTTTCTGTTAGAAATGGGTATAAAAAAAGTGTTAAATTAGGAAAATATTACATAGTAAAATTATGAATAAGAATAAAGAAATGGTTAACCACCCAGAACACTACGGTGGCCAAGACAATCCGTATGAGGTTGTAAAAGTGTGTGAAGCTTGGGGTCTTGATAAAGATGCTTACATCTTCAATGTTGTTAAGTATGTTGCGAGAGCGGGTAAAAAAGACTCGGATAAAGAACTCCAAGATTTAAAGAAAGCTTTATGGTATTTGGAAAGAAAAATTAAAAACTTAGAAAAATGATTTATTGGTTAACAGGACAGCCTGGTGCAGGTAAGACAACATTAGCAAAATCAATTATGGAGTTAAGGTACTTCAATAATTGGTACCACATTGATGGTGATGATATTAGAGAATTATTCGATAACAAAGATTATTCAAAAGAAGGACGAATGAAGAATATACAATTGGCTCAACAATTGGCTCAATATCTCCACTCCAAAGGACAAAATGTTTTAGTATCATTAGTCTCTCCTTACAAAGAACAAAGAGAATCATTCAAGAAGAAACTTGAAAACGCAATAAAAGAAGTTTATGTTTATACTTCAGAGGTGAGAGGTAGGGAACAATTTTTTGTTCAAGACTATGAAGCTCCAACAGAAAACTATATTGACATGTGCACCGACAACATCACTGTTGCTGAATGTGTTGAAAAAATATTTAAAAAATAATATGAAAAAAATACATGTAGAGGGGGACCCCAAATTAAAAAACACAGGAGGGAAACAATATTCAATGGTTGTAGGAAGATTTCAACCATTTCATCCTGGTCATAAATGGTTGGTAAACCAATGTCTTGATGAAGGTAAGAATGTTCTTATTTGTATTAGAGATATTGAACCTGATGAAATAAATCCATTTACAGCCAAAGAAGTTGAGAATAATCTTAACGGACAACTTTTAGATTTAATTATGGAAGGTAGAGTTAAGGTGATGGTAATACCTGATATTGAATCAGTGAATTTTGGTAGAGGAGTTGGCTATGATGTTGTAGAACATGTACCACCACAAGAGGTGAGTGATATCTCAGCCACCAAAATAAGAGAACAATTAAAAAAAGAAGGTAAATTATAATGTTAGAGACAAAAAGAATTATTCAAGGGGATTGTGTTATTGAGATGGCCAAACTTCCTGAGTCTACTATTGATTTGATTGTGACTTCTCCGCCATATAATGTTGGTATTGATTATGATAGTCATGACGATAGAATGATGATGGATGAGTATTGGGATTTTACAGAACAATGGTTGACACAGGCATATCGGTTAATAAAAGATGATGGTAGAGTTGCGATAAACATACCTTATGAAGTGAACGTGCAAGACAGAGGAGGTAGGGTATTATTTATGTCTGAGTTTTGGGCGGTGATGAAGAAAGTTGGGTTTAAATTCTACGGGCTTGTCGACCTTGATGAGAACTCACCACATAGAAGTAAAACCACGGCTTGGGGTTCATGGATGTCACCAAGTAGTCCATACATTTATAATCCAAAAGAGTGTGTAGTATTGGCCTATAAGAAAGACCGTATTAAAAAGGTTAAGGGTGAATCACAATGGAAAGGAGAATTGGTTGATTTAGAACAAGAGGATGGTACTATCAAACAAAAGATGATGTATCAAGATGAGGATAAGAAAGAGTTTATGAGTTTAGTATATGG
>Ga0181351_1000193_pt1 | contig 16260 bp, 28 predicted proteins | sample Su13VDMM15SD_FD_170485 | JGI IMG/M metagenome (GOLD analysis project Ga0181351, IMG submission 170485) | Freshwater viral communities from Lake Michigan, USA - Su13.VD.MM15.S.D | ecosystem: Environmental > Aquatic > Freshwater > Lake | place: USA: Michigan | collected 2013-07-16 | reverse complement strand
CAGCGCAAGGTTTGATGAACCTGAACGTCACTACGGCGAGCGGGTCAGCAGTTAGACGTCAGACAACCAAGGTTTTCTCCTATCAACCTGGAAAGTCATTGCTCGTGATGACAACTTTTGTTTGTGCGACGCCCAAGGTAAACTTAAATCAAAAAACGGGTTACTACAGCGCAGAAAACGGTTACTTCCTGGAACAGGATGGTCTCACTACTTATCTCGTCGAACGCTCTGCAGTAAGCGGCGCTACAACAAATACCCGTGTAGCCCAATCCTCCTGGAACGTGGATCCGATGGATGGCACTGGGCCGTCCGGTGTAACTCTGGACATCACCAAGGCGCAGATTCTCTGGATGGACATGGAGTGGCTTGGTGCCGGCACCGTTCGCATGGGTTTTGTAATCGACGGCCAGTTCTACATCTGTCACAAATGGCAACACGCTAACCTTGTAGCTTCAACTTATATCACAACTGCCTCGCTCCCGCTAAGCTGTGAAATCACAAACACGGCCATAACTGCAAGCGCAAGCACATTCAAGCAAATCTGCTCAACGGTTATTTCCGAGGGAGGTTATGCACTAACGGGGCTGCAGCAAAGTGTTGGAACCGCTGTCACAGCTTCCAAAGCTTTAGCGGTCGCTGGAACTTTCTACCCAGTGGTCTCTCTACGTCTAAAAACCACCCGACTGGACGCTATTGCAGTCTTAACCGCTGTTTCCATCCTCGGGGCCGGAAGTGGTGTAACCTTTAGGTGGGAAGTTCGAGCGGGAGGCGTTACAACCGCTGGATCTTGGATTAGCGCGGGAGCAACCAGCTCCGTTGAATACAACCTTGCCGGCACTGCCTATACCGGTGGACGTGTTCTTGCGTCAGGGTTCACGACTTCTTCTAACCAGAGTTCCCCCTCAGTCGACATTCTGAAGGCGGCCTTTTTCGACAGTCAGCTTGAGCGAGATGCTTTGGCAAGCACCACCCAAGAAATAACGGTTGTCATGGCTGCCTCTGCCGCCACTGCAACTTGCTTTGCCAGCATGGATTGGGAGGAAGTTTCACGATGAAATCCGTGATCGTCGTAGCAGAAGATGTCAAACTCTATGACGTCAAACCTGAAAAACTCACAAGCGACTGCCACACAGTCATTCGCAAAGACGGCGTCGTAGATATTGTTCGTGCGGCCAAGATGGTGGACATCTTCGACGTTTATCATGATTTGGGTGTCAGATTGCAACGCATAGAGGTGAGCGGTGGTCGTCGCAACCCGAAATTGCAGTCCCCGGAACCCTAGTTTACTGAGCCTGAGACCGGGTAAAATATAAAGAGTGGTTCCCGGTCTAAAATGACTCACGACAGAAACCCCAAGTTCGGGGCCGACGCATCTTTCGCCGAAAGTGCCCGAAGAACGGCGGATTTGCTCTGGGAGGGCACGAACGGTGACCTAAGTGCCGCCCCACGCAGCTACCTGGAAAACCTTCGCTACGAGTTTGCGGATGGAAAAGTTTCAATGCTGGAGTTAATCGACCGAGTGGACCTTGGCGAGGGAGCGACCTACGAAGACTACGCTGAAGTGGTCGAGGCTCTTATAAAAGTAGATCCGTGCAAATGGCCCGACGCGGGTTCTGTGCTCTCTCTAAACCTCGACTCGCTGCTTCACGGGGCAGAGCCCGAGTTCTCAGAGTTCGACGAGTTTGACTTTGCAGAGAGCGACGGGGATATTAGTAGTAAAACGGAACTTTTCTTGAAGAAAGTTATCAGCTCGATATATACTGACGGTGTTACGGATGTTTCGGATTCTGAAGGCAACCCCCCGAACACCGCCAACCGTTATCTTATGGCCGAGGACGGGGAATCTTTCTCCGGAGTATTTTACGATGCTCCCCCGGGCGAAGAGGCCAAGAAGTTTGACTTCGAGATAAAGAAAGACTCCAAAGGCATGTGGCAAATTACGTACTAAATTATGGATAGCACAAAATACGACGCAACCCAAGGTTGCGAGAGCAACGAAGAATTGAACGGGAAGGGGACCAGTTTTCGTACTGCTCCCTCGATTAGTGCCCCCCGCACCGTGAGAAAAATGAGAATCAGGGGCGCCTTAGTTCCGATCGCCGGGGAGAACGAATGAGACACCTGCACGAATCCTTTCAAGCGCACGTTGGTCAGAGGGGGGTACATTTTTACGGCGAAGATAGGTGCAACTTTCTGACTTGGAAAGAGGTTTTCACTTTTCTCGAGAAAACCGCAGAGACTCTGGAGAAAGAGGATCACACCACTTTCACCGAGAAACTTTCGGAGACTCTCGCAAATTATGACCCGGACTCGGAGTTTCTGGCGGTGAAGCAAACCGGTTCCAGTGTTACCGTGGAGTTGTATCACAGCCTCGCAAAAGTAACCGAATGTTATTGAGCGGGTAAAAGTTGTCAAGAGCCGACACCTACAAAATGCAAGAGGAATTCCAAGTTTATTCTGGCAAAAGCATTAAGTACCTTAATGATTCCACCGTTGTTGCACGTTTGTCGCACTGGAACGTTCGTGGGCCTAACTTCTACGAAGCTCACCTACTATTTGAAAGGATCTATAACGATCTTGGCGAGTTAATGGACACTCTTGTTGAGACCTTGCGTGCTTGCGGATTTGACCCGGATTTCAGCCTGTTTTCGGGCCCAGGAATCACAATGGACTACTTCGACGCTCAGTCGCTGGTTGAACTGACCCAAGACTACCTCCTGGCTCTGAACGGGGCTATCGGCATTTTCTCAAACTTTTGCGATAAGAATAAACAGGACCCCCGCCTAATCGGCGTAAATAACCATCTACAGGGTATGACCGAAACGATTCTCAACGACCTATACCTGCTTCAAGCCTGGTCCGGCCACTGAGTTTACTTTTGAGCCGCGCCTCTATAATAGGTTCAGCAATTTGCGATTATCATGTTTTTGGTCGTAAATGCAAAGGGGAACTACTGGGACGGTTTCGGCTGGAACCAGCGAGGGAAAGTGTTTTGCTCTCCCACCCGTGCCACCCGCTCTCTACACGAGAACGGCGAAGACCTTGACAAGGTTCTGGTTTTGCCCACGGAATTCTTTAAGGAAGAAGAATGATTCCCCCACGTTTTGTCCCCCCCGGCGTCCTTCAACTAATCGAGGTGGAAGCAGACGGGTCAAAAACACTGCTAGAAGAGTTTCCAACCTCGGCAAAAAACAGAAACAAGCTTGAGTCCGTTCGACGAGACTTGTTAATGTTAAACCCCACTCGTAATCTCTTTACTTCGGAAAACAATGCTCAACAATTCAACCGTAACTCTGCGGGAACATGAAGACGAAGACCTCTTTCTTGAACTCCCTGACGACATCCTTGAAACAGTAGGTTGGACCCAGGGTGACACCCTTAACGTCGAAGTTATCGGCAATCGGATTGTTCTTACAAGGGTTCCTCAAGAATCGCTCTAAGTGCGAAGCGGAGAAAAACCTTCGACTAGCCGAAGCCTATTGGAACCGTTTTGATGACTGAGGGCGGTTACCCGCCCTTTCCTTCTGACTCGAAACGAGCCATAATTAACTTGTTGGAATCGAAACGACAATGACCCAGGCTTTCTTCCGCTACTACGTCGGTGACCTTTGCTATGTGATGCACGACGAGTGGGAGGAGGTTTGCGACCTACTCTTCTCACACGACAGTGTGGGCGGGGCCGAGGGCGAGTTTCAGCTCGCCGATGGTCGCAAGTTCTTCTCTCTGAGCACGCTGTACGGCGACGGTACCTACCGTGACAACTTCGGTCGTTCTTACAGTGTGGATGCGGGACTGATCGGCGCGATCAAAGTGGATGACATTCGCGATCCTAACTTTGAGATAGTGATCGCTAATGGTTACGGCCACATCGTCGAGTTCTCCTCTGAGTTGCAAGACTTCGATGTTTCCTCTGACGACGATGGCACTCTTCGCTTCGGCCCCATTCTCATTGATACCTGATTTGTAGATTAAGAAGTTGAGGAAGGGAGGGGGATTTCTATGGGGCGGTTACCCGCCCTTTCGCCTTCGACGAAAACGCGCTATGTTTAATACGTTGACCCCCTACCTCGAACCCGTGAAAAATTCAAACCCCTACGTCCAGACTCTTTTGGAAAAAGGGTACACGGTCGCTGAATGCCGCACTCCCGCCCCCAAGCAGACTTTCCCTCTGACGATCTACGGTCGCACCTTTGAGTCCGAAGCAGACTACAACGAGGCAATCGCTGATTTTCTTAACGGGAACTAAGGACGGTTACCCGCCCTTTACTCCTCGGCCCCAACGCGCTACATTAAGTTCATGGAAAACCAACCCCTTCCCCTGTGACTGACCCTATTAGCGACCTTCGCAGAACGACGAAACGAGCACAAATGACTAGCAAAGAGAGGATCATCGATGACGGGTCCTCGATCCTTGCCGGCATCTTCATCCTCCTGATGAACTCAACTACTTTTTGGGCCATCCTCCACCTCATCTTCCTCCTTCCCGTGACTTGGCTCCAAGTGTTCGGAGCACTCGTTCTGCTCAACCTTGTGAAGTCTCTGTTTCGATAAGGGGCGGTTACCCGCCCTTTACTCCCCCGTCAAACGCGCTATAGTTAAAGGGTGATTGATTCAGTCCAGCCCCGCACCTTGAAAATCTAATCGTCCGAAACGACGTTAAACTATACGGAGGTATTTGCCCTCCAACGCAGGAAGTGCAACCCTCTCGCTGGTTACGGCTGGATGATGGTAAAGAGGACGAAGCCGCACCGAAAAATCCCTCCTGCAACAACGAGACGTAGCTCAAAACATCGGACTAGAGCACTTGGCGATTAACCAAAAGATGCAAGTTCGAGTCTTGCCGTCTCGATAGGAGTGAAGCCAAACGGTCCGGCATTGTGGATCAAAACACATTCGGTAGCTGGTTCGACTCCAGCCACTCCTGATTGCCCTTCGGGGCAAAGTAGCTGCCCTGCGGTACTCGGGGAATCCTCCTTTATCGCGTCAGGCTAAGTCCCAGCTTTCTGGGCCGGGGAACTGATCCTTCCCGTTAAGCCCCATTAGGTTAGTAAGTAAACCGGGGACACCAAGTCCCAGAAGACGGGTTCGAATCTGTCATGGAGCATTGCCCTTCGGGGCAACAGGGTACTCTTCCCACCTTGACCTCAATGCGGAAGCCCCACTTCTTGGGCATAGAGGCCGACTCCTTCTGAGGTTTAATTGAAGGGCTAACGAACCTGATCCGAGGGTTACCTCTGGCAACTTGAGTTAATAGTTGCGAGTCTCGGATGGTAACGAGACACTTCCCCTTAGCCCACTCAGGACGCTGAGTGATACGGCAAGGGGTTTCGGGAGCAGAGCCGACTGGTGTTGGCAACCTCGGTCACGGGGTCGTTAAAGGTGAGTCCGATTCTCACTGTTCTCATCCCCCCTCGGGGGTTCAACAAGAAAAGTAGTAAGGATAGGCAACGCTGAACCCGTTGCTGAATGGTGAAGCCTTTGTCGGCGTTTCCCCCTCAACCCGGCTCATACCCGGTGCTTGGGGTTCCCCAGCCAAAATCTTGTCTAGAAGGGGGAACCGGAACGTAGCTCATTGGTAGAGTCGCCACATACAGTATGGCGGTAGCAGGTTCGATTCCTGCCGTTCCACTTGTCTCCGAGGGGTGGCCACCCTGACGACGAGACAAAGCGAGAGCCCAGGTTAGGGAATTGTCCGGACACGGCGGTTCGAATCCGTCACTCTCGCCTTGCCGGACTAGTGCCGGCATTCTCCGTTCTAGACTCCGGAGTCGTATGGAATACGTCGTTAAGTTCCCGCCACGGCCACGCATACAGGCGTTAAAGTGTGGTACTTTCTTGGGGGCTGTCTTGCCGTTGGTACGACGCCGATGCTACTGGACCGAACCGGCCAATTTGCGAGCCCCGCTGAAAGTTTCGAGCCCCCACCTCTGTTTCGTCCATCTGAGACGTCTCATGTGTTAAACACCTTCGGGTGACGGGGCCATTGGGAAACGTCTGGACGCCATCACCTCCGGAGAGTGATTCAGGTTCGATTCCTGAGTTTCCCCTTCCCAGTCAACGATGCCTCTTCTTCGGAACGGTTGGCGGTTGGTTGGGCTTGCCTTCGTAGCCTAGAGGATCAGGCAGCGAACTTCTAATTCGTCCCACGCAGGTTCAAATCCTGCCGAAGGCGTTGCCCTTCGGGGCAACAATCCAGTTCGGACCGGGGTTCGATTCCGGAAGGGTAAAAGTAACCAGATAAATGGTTATCATGGCCCATAGACATCACATACTGCCCAAGTACAAAGGAGGAGCAGATAATCCTACTAACCTAGTAGAGGTCTCCGTAACTCAACACGCCATGTTCCATTACTGCAACTGGCAACTGTGGGGAGATAAACGAGACTGGTTGGCCTGGAAAGGATTGACGGGTGAAGTCGGACGAGAGGAAATCATCGAGCAACTCCGCCTAGAAGGCGCGAAGAAAGGTCTTGAGATTTCTCACAAAAAAGGTCCAACCCCCGCAAGAGTTGCTGCCGCTCGCAAGTCTCAACCACTAGCAACTGCTGCTGCACTGATGCCCGCCGCTCTTGAAAAGAGGAGAAAGTCTCTAAGAGATGGGATTGACTCCTTAACCCCGGGCGAAAGAAAAGAAAGATTCTCCAGAGAGCAAACGGCAGAAGTCCTTCGACGCAAGTCAGACCTTCTTCGGTCGTTCAAATCCCTTACCGTTCAAACTCCTGACGGAGTGAAAGAAGTGGAAGGGTCCTTAAAGGAAATATCCGCTTTACTGGGGATAGAGGAAAAGTCTGTGCGACCGCTTATCCGAAAAGGCAAACTCAAAAAACTTGGTTTCTTTCTTATTTCGAAAAATCCTTTGTAAGTCCTTCCACAAGACTCTAAACTGGGACGCTCTACGCGACACAGGCGTTCGAATCGCCTTACCTCCACTTTACGGGGGTAAACTGGTTATCGACCGTGTAGGGTGAACTGAGAACAAATCTCAACAACATCGTACGTTTCGAGCGCATTGCTGTCGCCGCCTAAGCGACCAATCCGTAACGACACCGGGGACTTCGGTCCCTTTTCTTCTATTTGCTATTTGCAAACAGCAAACGTTTACAAATCATTTAGATAGCTATACTTTCAGTGTCTTCTCGCCACTGCGCGACGCTGTTATGAGTGGCGTTCTGAACCCAATCGGAAGAGACTAGAGCCCTAATATTGTGGCTTGAATCCCCCCTTGTGCCCGCTGAGGTGCTGCTGAAATGCAGGAATGCCACCCTCGGATACGGGATGTTGAACTCTATTCTTTTTCATGCTTGCTACGAAACTCAAGTCCCTTCTTCTGGCCGCTGCGCTCCCCGCACTCACACTGCTCGGTGCCCCCCCAGCTCTCGCACAATCCTGTGGTTACGCAAGTCACTATGGTGTTGAAGATGGCTATCACGGTCGGACGACGGCAAATGGTGAACGCTTTGATGCTTACGGATTAACTGCTGCTCACCCTTACTTGCCGATGGGGACTCGTCTTCGCGTCACACGTGGGAACAACTCAGTGACTGTTCGGATTAACGACCGTGGCCCATACTACGGTGGTCGTGAACTCGATCTTTCTTACGCTGCGTTCTCTCGCCTCGCCTCCCCCAGCCGTGGGGAGATCCGCGTCTGTTACGCCCGCGCCTGAGTTTACTTTCTCACGCGTCTGTTATGATTTACACAGGTGGTTCGCCACCTTTTCTGCCCTGTTAGCACAGCGATAGTGCGGCTGTTTTGTAAACAGCAGGTCATCCGTTTGAACCGGATACAGGGCTCCGCGTTGTTGATGTAGTGGTAACATTCCTCCCTTCCAAGGAGACTTCTCCAGTTCGAGCCTGGAACAACGCTTCCCACTACTCCAACAAGCCGGGGGTTCCGGCAAGGTGCTTGCCAGGATATAAAATACTGACGCCTCCCGCTTCGGAAAGCGTAACCACAGGTCAGCGCCCCCCTGGCGATTGGTTGCCGTAAGCAACCACCCTCCGGTAGTCTATTGGTAAGGACACCCCGACAAGGGAGTTGGATAGCAGGTTCGATTCTTGTCCGGGGGCATTGCTACACTCAGAGCAATAGGGCGGGTAACCGCCCTTTTCTTTCGTAGAAAAACAGGCTATATTACAGGTATGGAAAACAACCTCAAGCACAACCTGATCGCCTTCCTCAACGAGCACGGTCTGGACGCTCTGAAAGAGCGCGACATTCGCGTTGCCACCGACGATCGCTTCCCCGGTCTGTACAATCTCAAGTACGGCATCTTCGCTGACAAAACTGACCCGATCACCTGCGCCTGCCGTGGTGCCGTTGTTCAGAAGGATGAAGACGGTTTCAAGTTGGTCGCGTACGCCTTCGATAGATTTTTCAACCTGGGCGAGTTCGGCGCTGCCGACATTGACTGGGAGACAGCAACTGTCTACGAGAAGTACGACGGTTCGCTCATTAAGTTGTTCTGGTCGGGCACTCAGTGGGTTGTCTCGACTTCGGGTTCCGTTGGCGGTGCTGGCGATGTTGAAGGTTACGACATTACCTTCGAAGAGTTGTTCTGGGACACGTGGCGCTACATGCGCTACCGCATCTTTGACCTAGAGCCGCACCTGTGCTACGTCTTCGAACTTTGCACTCCGAAGAACCACATTGTGGTCAACTATGAGGAGCCGATGTTGCGTCTGCTCGCAGTGCGCGACCGTGAGAATGACCTCGCTGAGGTAGACCTCGACGTGTTCCGGTCAAAGTTGTGGGTGGCAGAGTCGTTTCAACTGGGTAACTGCTCAGGTTCTGCCCCTTTTAATGGCGTGCGAGTTGAGAAAGAGGCCAACACTCGCGGGGCTAACCACGAGGGTTTCATTGTGTGCGATGCCAACGGCAACCGCATCAAGGTCAAGTCAAGTCTGTACGTGCAACTTCACCGCCTGAAAGGCAACGGCTCGCCCGACTTCTCCGAGTTGTACCTCAATGGTGACCTTGAAGAGTTCTTGCTGTATTTCCCCCAATACGCTGCGGAGTTTGAAACTCATCGCACCTCGCTAGAAACCTGGGCGATACTGGTTGATTGGGTCTGCACTGAGTTCGCTGAGTTGCCACAGAAGGAGTTTGCTATCAAGGTTTTGAAGGTTGCCCCGACTGTTCAGGGTGCCGCGTTCGGTATTCGCTCCGGTAAGTTTGCCAACTTTGACGAGTTCGTTGCGCGACTGACACCGAAGCAACTCGATCGCCTACTGGGTCAGGGTTGACGGTTTCCCGTACCGCAAGGTACGGTTTGCCCCCCTTTCACCGTAGTCCGAAACGCGCTAAACTTAACCCGTTGACGTACATCAAATGAACAATGGATGACTTCCTCGAACTTCGCGCCCGCGTGGAGGCACTGGAGGCCCGGGCCAACCATATTGGGGACAGCAACAAAATGGTCCCGCCCCCGGTGGCGACTGAAGGCAACAAGAAACCGGCAATTATTAACGCCGTCGTCGACGGCGATCCTCCTGCACCACATAAAAACTGGGAGGATTGGATTCTCGAAGTTTTCAAGACGAGCACCATTAAAGGCGTTCGCCTTAGGGCTATCGCTCCTGGAGATTTTTCATTCGACGAGGAAGAGGCAACCCCACCCCCGGTGGCGACGGATAAGGAGCTGAAAGACACTTGGTACAAAACCACTGGAGGCGCCATTTGCGATTGCCGCCGCGCCATCTACGACCTCGGCGTAGCCCACGGCCAGGCCAGCAGCCGGGAGGTGGAGGAACTTAGGGCAGAACTAGAACGCGAACGGATTCGCCTAGCTGTTTGTGGCGTTGTTGCAAAAGCAGACACCCCTGAGTCTGCGAAAAAAGCCCGTGACATGCACCCTGACTATCACAGTGCCTCTCTCGATGACGTCATTAGCATGGTGGATGCGTTGATAGCTGAACGTGCTAATCAGGCTCACAGCTGGGAGGTGGCGGAACCTGCGCCAGTGGCGGGGGGATTGGTGGATGCAGTGTCAGACGCCATTATCAGCATAACAGGATCGCGGTTTGCATTGGCCCCAGCCAGCGCCGCCATTCTTGAGCAGGAAGCCCGTGCCGCCATTCTTGAGCAGGCAGAGTGGCTGCGTGAACGGGGCTGGGAAGGAGTCGCCGCTCTGATTGAGCTGGAGGCAGGGCGATGACTAATCCTTTCTTGTGCAGCCTAAGTTTCCACCATTGGCATTACTTACTTAGCGAAGTCGGATATGTGCCTTTGAGAGGTTGGCCAACAGGTACTAAATGCCTGTACTGCGGAATACCGCACCCTAATCCGCTGCCAGTGCCCGAGCAGGAGGCAGGGCGATGATACGCATTATCAACGGCGAGCGTCGGTATGGCGCATCGGACGGCTGCCCAAGGGGAGATGATGAAAACCCGACTTGCTGCATTGAAAAAGTGGACGATTGGATTCCCCGTCAATGCAGCCGCAAACGCGGCCACGGCCCTGATGGGCTGTACTGCAAGCAACACGCTAAAAAACACAACATGGAGGCTCAATGACTGACCAACAACACCCGATCACACCACCGCCTGAGCTTTTGGAAAAGCTAAAAGCTGAATGGGCTGCACTGAACGTGCGAATTAGAGGCGAACTTGGCGACTATCTTGTTACCCGCGCCGCCCAATGGGGTGCCGACCAAGAGCTGGAGGCGTGCCGTGAGTGGGTATCTAAGTATCTTCCATACCTTGGAGACTTCCCCATGCCTGAAGACAAACTCCGCATCGCCCGCCGCCCCGAGCCGCCGAGCTTGAAGGAGGATGCACTGGCTGCGGTCTCTGTACCACAAGAATTGCTAAGGCAGTGGTGTCAATCGAAGCCAGGGCTAACGCCTGATGAGCTTTGGCGTAAGATTGCCGACAACTCCGCCCAATGGGGTGCCGACCAGGAGCTGGAGGCGTGTTGTGAGCACATTGGCGACTGGTTTGCTACTCCAGAGTATCGCCGTGCGGAACTCCGCGCCGCCCGCCGCCCCAAGCCGGCGAGCTTGAAGGAGCAGGCGCTCAGCGACTTTGCCCACCTAATGGGTGAGCTAATTGGGACAGAGAGGTACAAAGATCGTATCGCCTCCCTCCGCCGCGCCCTGGAGGCCCTGCCCAATGACTGAGCTTATCTTGGTTTATTTGTTTTTTGCTTCTTGCATGTTTCTTGCTGCTTACACTGAGTTTGACAACGCATTTTTGTTTGAGCTTTTGACCTTAAGTTTATTATGGCCTTGGTTTCTTGTAATTTGTTTATTCCAAAGGATAATTAAATGACTGACCCCACCCCGAACGCACCAGTGCCGACGCCGCTATCACCCGCTGCGCAGGCGGTACGCATGGATATTTCAAAGATCATGCGGAGACTGCAAGTCCATTGCAAGGTTGATTACTGCCCGAGAAATCCTTTGCCAATCACGATAGAAACGAACCCGGCTGGGCTTGAGGCTGTAATTGACAACCTCGTTTCCGACGCCCTTTGCGCTGTTGCGGATCAGGCTATCCCAATGACAAAAACTCCTTGGGGTTCAACCCTTGTGCCGGTTTTGACAGCACAGGACAGTCGTGAAAGAATCCTCGACATTGCCACCGAACTTAAGGACCACCAATGACCCAACCCGACTTTTGCAAATTGTGCGCGGAGCTTGTAAACGAGCTTCATGGCTATAAAGTATCCAACCCCAATCATGCTACCGAACTGATTGACCGTGCCCGCGCCGCCCTAGCCACCCCACCGCCAGCGCCGCCGACTATTGATGGTGCCGAAGATGCGGCCAAAGCAATCTACTCAGATGCGATGACTTGGACCGCAGCAAATGCGAACGGTGGCGCTATCCCGTCGTGGGTTGAAGGTGGCAATTCAACGGCTCAAGATGTTGCTCGCCAAGTTGCTCGCAGCCTGATTGCCCCACCGCCGGAGCCGCCGACGGATGACACAAAAAAAGCCTTGACCTCCGCCCTGAACACTCTTGAAGGTTGGGACAACTTTGGATCTTGGGTGTGGCCTGTATCTGCAATCGAGCAAGCAATAAAAAATACTACAGAAAGCCTTCAACTACTTCGCGCCGCCCTAGCCACCCCACCACCGGAGCCGCCGACGGATGAGGAGCTACTGGCTATGCGTTCGTGGTCAAGCCACAGTCACACGTTTGATAGCGACCTTGTGGACTTTGCCCGCGCCGCCCTTGAGAGGTGGGGGCGGTAAACCGCCCTATTTGGGGCGGCCTACCCCCTTGCCCCCCTAAACAATCGAGGCTATAATAAAAGGGTGAGAAACGAAAATCCCGTGACCAACGCACTGACCGCCTCTCAGGCCTACGCCAATCAAGTTCGCGCTGACCGACGTGCCGCCGCCTACGAGCGCCGAGGTTCGGTTATTGCAACCGATAACCGTCGCCTGAACGACCTGTTTAAGCGGGGTGGTTCTAACAAGGTTGCCAAGAACAGGGAAACAGGGGGTAAGAAGGTTCGCTGGACTTCTCCCGAGCTAGATTTCCTTATCGAACGCTACCTGACCCACTTCAACAAAACCACCGGTCTCGTAAACCACGCCGAAATTTGCGACGAGTTCGCCGCTAAATTTAGTGAGCGAGGCACCGCAGGGGTTCATATGACCGTAAACCAGATTCGGGGCCTCGACACCTGGGTTGACCTTGAAGGCCTAAGCGACACTTCGAAAGCTCTAGTTGACAAGCTCTACGCGATTGACCCCGAGCGGTTCCCGGCTGGTGAAACACGCCAAGGAGAGATTTTGAATGCGCTTGACCAACTGCTTGCGGAGCTGCGCTGAAGACGGTAAACCGCCCTATTTGGGGCGGTTGACCCCCTTGTTTTCTTAATCGAACCGCGCTATCATAATAGTATGAAAAACACCGACACCGTCTCCCCCGAAGCCGTCGCCCTGACGGCAGCCTGCAAGCTACATAAGGAGATCCTTGGAGACGAATGTTTCCTAGGGTACGACGGCACCAAAGAGCAGTTTGACCTTCTCTTCAAAGAATTGTTCGTAATTGCCCGAGACGAGGTTAGCCTGGAGATTGAACCGGTCACTCAAGTTGTGGAAACTTGGTACGACTTCCAGACGGAAATGTCCGCTGGTCAGCGCGACTGCGACTGGTTTCTCTAAGTTTTGACACTTTACACTCCCGTTAAACCGAAAAACACCATGGAAGATAGGCCAATGACGCACGAAGAGATGCTAGAAGAGGCAGCTCGAAGGGAAAAAGAGCAAGAGGAGGTTAAAGCCGAACTTGAGAAAACCGGGATTGCGTACTACGGTAACCTTTTAATTTCAGAGGAATTCTAATTAGCACGGAAACAACCACCCAAGTCCGCCTTCAAAACCATAAGGAGTATTGGAACACTGTGGAGGATACCCGCCTTGACGTAGGCGGTCCCGGCATCACAATCTCGTACTGGGAAACGGCAACCAAAGGCGAGGGAGAGGAGCGCATTGAGCACATCTGTCTCACTACAGACAAAGCCATCGCCATCGCCCACGCGATCCTCAAACTCGCAAACGCACAATGAACCTCACCACTCTCCAATCTTTCTGCAGAAACTGGGGCGATATTTCCACCCCGTTCTACCACAATCACTTCGTCTACGCAACTGACGGCTGTACTGCCATTCGCATCCCTGCTGAGAACCTAGATGACGTCTTGCCTGAGAAGGGCAACCGCAACGTTGCTGAACTTGCGGAAAAGCTGGATGCTTATTTCGCCGCCGACTACAGCAAGCAAGAATCTCACACCTTGAGCGACTTTGATTTTGACCTGGAAACCACACCCTGTGAGCATTGTGAGGGTACGGGCGAACTCCACGCCTGCCGGGAATGTGATGGCGCCGGAGATGTTAGCTGGAGCACAGACTTCAACGATTACGAAGATAATTGCATTTCCTGTGACGGCAAGGGGTACTTCGCCAAGTCTGAGTGGGAGCGTGAGTTTCCACGGAGTAAAATAGAAATGCCCGACACGGAGCCGTGCGAAGAGTGCGGCGGTGAAGGGTCTGTGGGTGCCAACCCCGACGTTCATGTTGATGGGGTGAGGTTCCAGGGCAAACTCCTGAAGAAGTTCATGCAGTTCGAGGGTGCGACGATCAAAGTGGCTGTCGCGAAGAAACCCGCACTCATCACTTGGGGGAACGGTCAAGGAATCCTGATGCCAATGCAGAATCGCTAAGCAACTGACGGTAAACCGCCCTATTCGGGGCGGTTCGCCCCCTTGTTTTCTCGGCGAAACGGCGCTATCGTAATACTATGAAGAAACTAGCACTGATAGGAGACGTTCACTCTCAAGTCTCCCCCCTCCGAGCTGCCTGGCGACACTGCCAGGAGAACAGCCTGACCCCTGTTTTCCTGGGTGACCTGTTCGATAGCCGAACCGAAACCAGCGAAACCGTAGCCGTTTACCACCTTGTTCGTGAGATACAAGAGCAGACGGGTTGCGTGGTTCTAAACAGCAACCACCAAGATAAACTCATGCGCGTCCTACGTGGGAACCCCGTGCGTCTGGACTTTGCCCCGGAACTTTCTAGAAGTCTCTCGGAGTTTAATGGGGGGGAAGTTGACCGCGACGAGTTGCTCGCTTGGCTGAGCACCTGCCCCTACGGTTACGTCTTTCGCGACTCTGCTGGCACCGAGTATAGGTGCGCTCACGCAATGTTCCCGTCTTGGCTAGAGGTGCCCGGGTATGAAACCGACCACCGTGTCGGTTCGGTCGGCAACAAGGCGAAAGACCTTATGCTCTACGGTCCTCGCGACCGCGAAACTCAACAACGAGTAGAATGGTGGAAGTCGGAGAGCGAGAGAACCTGGGTTAGAGTTTGTGGACACTACCACGAGGTTTACCACGACGAGCGGTCTTTGGTTCTCGACGGGGGTTGCGGAGGTGGCGCCTGGGTTCTTGACGCTGGCAACCTTGTTCTGTGGGACGTTGAGGCTAGAGCCCTGGTCGCCTTCCCCAGCTAGTTAGGGGGGGGGCGGTTAACCCCCCCACCGGAGGGCGGTTTACCCCCTTGAGCTTAAGCCGAAAACGCGCTATATTTAATACATGAAAAACATCAAACGCTCCAACCTCACCTACGCCCAAGCCCAAGATGCCTTCGAAGCTTTCTGGGCAGGCAAACTTGAACCCGGTAAGTTCACCGAGGTCCTTGCCGTTCTCGACGGCCAAATGCTCGCTGCTGACGATCCCGCTGACTGCATGATTCAAGGTCCCACTTCACTGGAGCTTTTCAACCGTGGTTATTGAGCTTTCAGACGCGATGTTCGCCCGCGCATTCCTCGACGAAGCTGTGATTGTTCACCATCAACCAATGATTGACACCGCTTATTTTCTCTACTACGAAAACGGCCTACCGTGCGAGGTTGGCGCGATCGCATCTCTAGAGAAAGCCCGCGATTGTGCCAATGTTTTGGTATCCCGGGGCAAAGGCAGCATCCGGATTTGCTCGATGGACGAAACCGTAATTGAAACCATCTTCACTACAACAATGAACGACGCACTACTCCAAAAACTGATTCAACTGGCCAAGACACCAACGTGCTACGAAAGTGACGACCAAGGCCCCTGGGGGTATTGCCCTGGCGACACCGGCAACTTCGACGAAGCTTTTAGTGACGGCGCCGATTATGGGGGAATCCTTCTAGCTCGCGAAATTCTTGATAACCTCGGGATTTCGTACAAATGATCACAACCTATACGATCTGTTACTTCCTTAGCGGATACATCGCTGGTTACATTTGCTCTCAAATCTGGGGTCCGAAACAATGATATTCACCTCGTTACTTCTTCTTGGCGCCTGGTTTGTTCTCTGTGCTGCTACGGCTGTAATCTTTTACTTCTTCTTGCTCAAAATCTTAGACAACTAATGACAAACCCCGACACCCTCACTTTCGCAGGCGATGCCGTCACCTTTCTCGGTCTCATTGGCGTTGTCTCTACAGCAATCATCCTGGTCACCGTCTTCCGTGCCTTCGCCAAGTCTCCTCTTCGCAAATGAACGCACCCGACATTAAACCTCTGACTGACGACGAGTTTCAAGAAATGTCCGACACACCGATTAACGAACTGGTCTCGCGTCGTCTCGACGACATGGTCGAACAGTACACTGCTTTGATAGATCGGGGTGACTACGGAACGGCTGAGTTTCTGCGTAACGAGGGTCTTCACCTGGCTGAATTTGCCGACGGGTTCGATCCATTTTTCTTTCTCGATCAGGACGAGATGTTGAGGGTCGGTTGATGGTACCGTTCCCCCCTCCT
>Ga0181351_1000192_pt1 | contig 16300 bp, 31 predicted proteins | sample Su13VDMM15SD_FD_170485 | JGI IMG/M metagenome (GOLD analysis project Ga0181351, IMG submission 170485) | Freshwater viral communities from Lake Michigan, USA - Su13.VD.MM15.S.D | ecosystem: Environmental > Aquatic > Freshwater > Lake | place: USA: Michigan | collected 2013-07-16 | reverse complement strand
ACAAGCGGTATTGCAGAAGAAACTAGAAAAGATATGATTGCTAGAAAAAAAGCTGCGGCTCCTAAGCAATTAAAATCACCGCTACAAAAACAAAAATTATCCGCTAAAGCGGCAAAAGCTAAAGCGGTGAGAGATTTGGCATATGCTAAGACGGATGATAGAAGGATTAAGAAAGCGCATTCACAGAGAATGCATCGTAAGAGTCCTGGTAGTAAAGGTATGGACTATGATCACGAAGATGGCAGGTTTGAATCTGTAAAACAGAATAGAGGAAATGAGGGTGAGGGCACCAAAAAAGAAAGTGGTAAAAAATATAAAACAAAATAATATGGCAATAATTCCAGCTCAAGAGAAAGTCTTCATGGTTAGTAATAGTACTAACACAACATATTCAGGTAGCGCAGCGTTGAAGGCAATGCAACAGTGGTACACAATGCAGGATGTAATTGACACTGTAGGTGGTGGCGCATCTTATAGAGAATATTATGGATTAATTCGCGTGCTTGGAGCAACACCAACTGTAGAGGAATTTCAAAATACTATTGGCGCTCCATTAACTTTTACAAATACAGCAACTGGTGAATATGTTATTTCATTTGGTTCAGAAGTTTTTATCCCTACTAAAGTTTTTTCAATTGCAAATAGCGGAGTTGGGGGAGCGGCAAATCTTCGGGTTATTGGTGGTGGTCCAGACGCTGGAAAGTTTATACTTTATACCTATGATATTAGTGGCGCACTTTTTAACACTGGAGGTAATCCAACTTGTATAAATATTCGAGTTTATAACTAATAAATAAAATAACATGTACGGAAAAGGGATAGGCCCTCAAGGGCTAGGAACAAGTAAGAATAAAGGATATACAATCGGTGAAGGCAAAGGATGCGGTTGTAAAGGGATGTGCCAATGCGGTAAAAGCCCAATGAAGAAGTTAAAAGATTTAAGTGGTGACGGTAAAGTTACACAGAAAGATGTTTTAATCGGTAGAGGCGTTATTGAATCCCCAATGAAGCAAACCGTAAAGGATAGTTGCTATAAAAAAGTAAAAGCTACTTATAAGGTATTCCCTTCGGCTTATGCTTCAGGCGCTATTGCTAAATGCAGAAAGAATAAATAATGATACGCAAGACTGAGAAAGGGGCATCGTTAAAAAGATGGTTCAAGGAGAAGTGGACAGATGAGAAAGGCAATGTATGCGGATCAGCAGATAGAAAAGGAACTAAAGCCTGTCGCCCATCTGTAAGAGTAAGTAAAGATTCTCCAAAGCCTTGGAGTCAAATGACACAAGCAGAAAAATCAAGAGTAGTATCAGCCAAGAAAGCAGTTGGTATGGGCGCTAGAAGATCTAGCAAAAGTAATGTATCATAATTTAAAAATATAAAAAAATGGCAAAGACAATACCAGCAGATGAACAAGTATTTATGGTTAGTAAAAGTACTAATACAACTTACTCTGGAAGTGCTGCTTTAAAAGCAATGAATGAGTGGTACACTATGGAAGATGTTGCTAACACTGTACAACCTTATAAAGTATTCACTGCTTTATTAACACAGAGTGGTGGCGATGGCGGTGGATCATATGTATATGATGGAGCACTGACAACTATAGGCGTGACTTATATTATTAATTATAACGACGATGGCTTGGCAGACTTTACTAATATCGGAGCCCCAAACAATAATGTTGGAACAAAATTTATAGCAACAGGAACTACACCAGCAAATTGGGGAACTTATGCAGAATTAGAATACAATACAGGCGCTCCAGTAGCGACAGTATTAGAGAATACTATTGGGAATGTGTGGTTTACTTATGGTAATTTTGGTATTTATTATGTTATTTCTAACGCACTATTTACAGAAAATAAAACATACATAACAGTGAATGGTCAGTCTAGAAATATGGATGGAAATCCAGCTTTTATATATAGTGGTTATTTTGGCTCTACAGATACCATTTTTTTACAAACATTAGTACCTGATATGCCTAATACATTTTCAAATGATGCATTATATAATACTCCAATAGAAATAAGGGTTTATAACTAATAAATATGAGACCACTAATATTAAACAAATTTGCGGCAAATAATGATGCCCTAAAAGAAAAGTGCGGATGCGATCATTCACCTTTAAAGAAAACGGCTGCTTGGACACGCAAAGAAGGTAAAGATCCTAAAGGCGGATTAAACGCTAAAGGCGTTGCAAGCTATAGAAGAGAAAACCCAGGATCAAAGCTTCAAACAGCAGTGACTAAAAAACCGTCGGAATTAAAACCAGGTAGTAAAGATGCAAAGCGTAGAAAATCATTCTGTGCTAGGATGTCTGGTATGCCAGGACCGATGAAAAAACCAAACGGAGAACCAACAAGAAAAAAGCTTGCATTAGACAAGTGGAATTGTTAATACATATATCATGAATTTACCATTAATACCATTAGATAAAGCAAACCATTTTTTATATGGCTTCTTTATATACGTGTTCTTTTCAATGTTTATGGCTCATGAAATGGCAGTAGGCGTTGTGTTTGGGTTTGGAGTTTTAAAAGAAATTAGAGATCACTTAAAATATAAAAGAGCGGATATTGTAGATTTGTTTTTTACAATATTACCTGGAATTATAATAACAATAACAGAAAATATAAAGATATGGCAATAATTATAAGTTACCCAAGCGCTGGAACTGTAACAGTTAGTGATAATTTACTAGGTACACAATTTGACGGAGAATCAGGAGCAAACATAACTAAGAATTTTTCTGTAGGAAAGATTGTTAATTTAGCTGTTGCTGCATTTACAAGCGGAGGTGTATCAGGTACATTTGAAACCGCTGATTCAAAACTAGTTGAAGTTACAGATGGCATTATAACAAGCATAACCGCACTTTAAGATAATAAAAAAAACAATATATGGCTATAATTTATAGTTATCCAGAAACATTAGAGTTACTGCCAACGGATATGTTGATAGGGACGTCTACTATAAGGGTAGCCGGGAAAAAGAAAAACATTACCAAAAACTTCACACTAGAACTATTAAAGAATTTTATCTTAGATGGCAATGTAGGAGTGCAATGGGGAACAATAACTGGTACGCTAAGTAACCAAACTGATTTACAAGCAGCTTTAAACGCAAAGCAGAATAATATAACATTGACAACTACAGGTTCTACGGGACCAGCGACGTTAGTTGGCAGCACGCTGAATGTGCCGGATTATTCAACTGGTATAAATGTACCAACTTTAAACCAGGTACTGACAGTGGGCAATACATCATTATTGGATTTAAAAGCCGGTAATTTGTATTCTTATGATAATCTTAATATGAATTATGGCATAGTTCAATTCTATGACGGGAGTGTTTCTTTAAAAGCAGCAACTACAAATAATTTATTATTTTATAACGATGCAACCGGTACAGTAAGCTTTAGTAATGGGACATACAATCCTATGTTAAATTTTGCAGGCGTTGGCAATAATGTTTACACGTTCCAAAATGCAAATGGTACTTTAGCTTTCACTAGTGATATACCTTCTTTAGCTGGATATGTACCTACATCAAGAACATTAACAATAAACGGAACATCTTATGATCTTACAGCAGATAGATCGTGGAGTGTTGGAACAGTTACATCCGTTGGTTTATCAATGCCTTCGGCGTTTACTGTTTCAAGTAGCCCAGTTACTGGATCTGGAACAATAGCTGTTACAGGAGCGGGTATATCAAGCCAATATATAAGAGGAGACGGTACATTAGCAACATTCCCGACTTCAACAGGTGGAGGTTCATCTTTTAATTATTATCTTAATGGTAGTATTTCTCAAGGTACATTTGGAGGAACCCCTTATTATCAAATGAGTAGGATTCCAGTGCTTGGAGCAGGTACTAATTTTACAAGAACAAATGGAGCTGGTAATGGATATATTGCATCATTTATAACGGATGCCGGTGACCCTAGTCAATTAAATATACCAGGTGGTAATTGGAATGTAGAATTTTGGTTTCAAGCAAGCAGTGGTGGTGGTACACCTAGTTTTTACGCTGAACTTTATAAGGTAGATGTAGCTAATGCTTTTACACTTATCGCAAGTGACTCTTTAAATCCTGAAGGCATTACAAACGGCACAACTGTTGATCAATATTTTACTTCAATCCCTGTACCTCAAACTACGTTACTTATAACTGATAGATTAGCTGTTAGAATATTTGTAAATACAGGAGGCAGAACTATTACATTACATACTGAAAATAGTAATTTATCAGAAGTATTAACTACATTTTCAACAGGGTTAACAGCATTAAATGGATTAACCCAGCAAGTACAATATTTTGCGGTTGGGACAGCCGGAACAGACTTTGGAATATCATCAGTAACTGATACGCATACATTCAATTTACCAACGGCATCAGCAGTAAATAGAGGTGCATTAAGTTCTACTGATTGGAGTACATTTAACGCAAAACAAGATGCTTTAGGATTTACACCTGTACCAAATACAAGAGAACTAACTATTAATGGTACTACTTATGATTTAAGCGCTAATAGAAGCTGGACAATATCGGCATCGGGCAAATCTATAAATATAGTTTCTATAAATACTGATGCGGGCAGTGCTTCAAGTACGGATTATGTATATTTAGCATCGGGAACAATAAGCGTTACATTACCAACGGCTGTTGGGAATCAAAATTTATACACTATAAAAAATGTAGGGACAGGTGTTATAACAATTAATACGCTTTTGTCTCAAACAATAGACGGTAGTTTAACAGCTCCAATAAAAGTTCAATACTTATCATTAACAATAATTAGCGATGGTGCTAATTGGAATATTATATAATTATGGCATATACACCTGTCTCACCCTCGTCTTATTTTGACTTAGTATCTGCAAGTGGTACTAACCCAACTGTTATTAAAGCAAGTGCTGGAACTGTCAATGGTTGGTACATATACAATTCAAATGGTTCAGCTAGAAAAGTTGCATTCCATAATATAGCTACAACACCAACAGCAGGAACAGGAGTGGTAATGGCTTTAGTAATACCTCCTTTATCAGCAGCTAACGTATCACTCCCTGACGGAATAACATTTACAACAGGAATTTCAATAACAACAGTAACAGGATTAGCTGATTCAAATAGTGATGGTGTTGGTACAAATGATTTAGTAATTAATATATTTTATAAATAACATTATGGCAAACTTACAACCTACAAACGTAATTACTTATCCATTAAATTGGGAAGCAAAATCAATAGAGATAACAGTTAATGCTTTTCCATTATTTCCTCAAACAGTTGAGGTGTTTTGGAAAATAATTGGTGACTCAAATACATTTAGCGGTTCTACTCAAATACCAAACAGTGTTGTTTCAGAGTGGGGTACAGATGATGCTGTAATACAAGCTTATGTATTACAACAATTAGGATTAACAGAACTACCTATCGTTGTTGAAGCGCCTATAGTAGTTAATGAGACACCTATAACAGAAGAACCTGCAACGGAAGAACCTATAGTATAATATGGCACTAAAGTATTGGTATGTAGCAGGTAATGGAAGTTCAAACTTCAATACAGCAGGGGTGTGGTATAATGGGCCTGGAGGCACAGGAGGTACTACAACTACTCCTTCAAATGCTGACGATGCTATTGTAAATGCTGCTTCAGGTAGCGGCACATTAACTATTTCAGGTACTACAACTGTTAATAGTTTGAATTTAAAAACTTTTACAGGTACATTAGCAGGTACGTTTAACTTAAATATTTCTACATCAAGTATTGTTAATAATAACAGTATTGTCCTCCAATTAGGGGGAACTCATAACTATAGTGGACCTATAACTTTTACCACTAGTTTAATTGCTAATAGCTTAGATATAGAGTGCAATGGTATCTTTCATAAAGGAAATATAATTTTTAATTCAGCAAGTGGATCCTGGACCAGCATTATGCCATTGAATCTAACTGGAACACTTACTTTAACGGCTGGGGAGATATATGTTATTACTTTATATGCAGCGGCTTTTTCTTCCTCTAATGCAAATAATAGAACTTTTGTATTTGATAATGTATATCTATCAGGTACTGGAACATTGTTTAATGTATCAACGCAAGTTAATTTAAATCAGGGTGAAGTAAACAATGGTCTTTATTCTACAAGCACAGCTTCGGTAAGTAGATCTATAAGCATAACTGGAATAGTTTATGTTAACAATATATATATACAAGGCTCAGGATCAGCTCTTACATCTATCTTAACAACATCAACGCAATTCTATTTCCCAAATATTATAATTTCTAAAACAGGAGGAACATTATCAATTGGTCAAGCTTCTATAATGAGTTTAACATTTATAGAAGGCTCAACAATACAATGGGCATCAACAACCTCCCAACTCACAGTGTATGGAAATCTTATATTATGTAATTCTATGAGTATTTCCACAAGTAATAATATATTTTTTTCAGGGGGTATTATTGGTGTTAATTATCAAGAGTTTCGCACATTTAATAAGACATTTACAGGATGGTTACAGGTAAGTGATCAGGGAAATTTTAATACAAATTTAGATGTTATTGGAAACTATACATCTACAACAACATCTACAAACCCTCAAGCTATAAACATTGCTAATTGTTCACAAGTAAATTTTTTTGGCAATATAAATTTAACTACAGGAATAGGTGTAAATGGTACAAATCCTTATGGATATAGCGTTGGTGCTTACTTTCAAAATGTTACATCAGCAACTTCATTAGCAATAACTTCAGCAAATGTTATTTTAGGAAGCGCTACTTTTTCAGGTAATATAACTTTTTCTTCTGGTTATCTACAATTTGATTATAACGCAATAATTAATACTTTTGCATTTTTATCAACTTCAAATACTACATATAGATCTTTGTTTTTAGGTAACGCAACTATAAATTTAAACGGAAATACAGGAACTGTTTGGCAAATTGGAGGGATAATTCAAGGGGTAACGCTTCTTGACCAAGGAACATCAACAATAAATATAACTGATAAAACATTGGGTTCAGTAACTTTTATTGGAGGTAGTGGTAATTATAATAATCTAACTATAAATAGGTCAAATAATTTTGTAAGTAATACAGTATATACGATTATTACAGGAAGCAATGCGTTTAACAATTTTAAAGATTTAACAATAAATCCAAATGGAACAGAACATTATATTGCATTTGCTTCAAGTAGCATTACAAATATATTTGACACATTTCAAGTGGGTAATTCAGTAAATTTAACAAGATTAATACAAACAACATCATCCCCTTTTGTATTAAATAAACTAAACCCAGGATTAGTAATTTGTCCAAATGTATATATTCAAAATTCAACTGCTGGTTATGGATTGACTTGGTATGCAATAAGTGGCTCTATTGATGCAGGAGGTAATGCAGGTTGGATATTTAACACACCACCAAGAAGATTAGGTTCTCTTGGTGCAGGATAATAATAAATAAATAAATAAAAATGAGTAAAGAACAAATAGATATAATTTTAAGCAAATGGATTAGTAGAAAATTACTAGTATTCTTAGTAGCTTCTGCTGGATTATATTCTGGTACTTTAGTTTCTAGCGATTGGGTAATAATAGCAGCTGCTTATATTGGAATTGAAGGAGCAACAAATATTGTAGAAAAATTAATGAAAGCAAAAATTAATAAAAATGAAAATTGAAGTTAAAAGATTACACAAAGGAGCAAACTCAATAATTGGAGAATTAACAATTGATGGAATATGGGAATGTTATACGCTGGAAGATATAGAGCGTGATGTAAAAATTAAAAATGAAACAGCAATACCAAGAGGAACTTATAAAGTTATAATTAACGAGTCTAACAGATTTAAAAGACTATTACCATTATTATTAAATGTACCAGGATTCGAAGGCGTGCGTATACATAGCGGAAATACTAATCACGATACAGAGGGTTGTATTTTGGTTGGCAGAACTCGCTCCAAGGATTTTATAGGGCAATCAAGAAAAGCCTTTGATCAATTGTTTGAAAAAATGAAGAAAGCAAAAAATATAACTTTAACAATTACATAATGAAAAAACTATTATTAATCACATGCCTATTCTTAATGTCTTGCGGAGCTCGTAAAGTAGATATTCAGAAATCGACCGTAAAGAAAGATAGTATTGCAACCACAGAAATTAAAGTTATAACTGTAGAAACAAAAGAAAAAACAGATTCTACAAACATAGCCACAATTATTGATGACCATGAAATAACTATTACACCGATTGATACATGTAAAGAAATTGTGGTTAATGGTCAGCGTTATAAAAACGTTGTTTTAAAGATCAAAAAAACTAAAACTAATAGTTTATATACAAATAATAAAAAGGAGTCAGAAACAAAGCATATGGATTCCACAGCAACCACTAAGGTAAATAAAACGGAAGAAGTTGTTGTGAATAATAAAAAAATAGATAAGCCTGCAAACTATTGGTGGATTCTATGGTTAATTATATTAATACTAACATTATATCAATTATGGCGAAACAGACTGTCACTGCTAAGATTATTGTAAAAGATATATCAAGACCTGGTATTCATGCAAAGTCTAAGACTTCTAATTTGAAAACTTCTAAACTTTATAAGAAAGCATATAAAGGACAAGGCAAGTAAAAAACGGAAAATACAGGTAATATATATACTATATCAAATCAAATCAAATTAAATTATGTCAGATGCAATAGTTAAGAATCTTAGCTTTGGGCAGGATGCTCAAGATAAGGTGTTCGAGGGTATTACAAAATTAACAAAAGCCGTAAGCTCAACGCTTGGCGCTGGTGGTAAATGTGTAATGCTAGAAGATAATCAGGGAAGACCAATTATAACAAAAGACGGAGTTACCGTTGCAGATAGTGTTATTTTATTGGATCCAGTTGAAAATATGGGAGCAAGACTTTTAAAAGAAGCGGCTCGCAAAACAGTTAAAGAAGCAGGAGATGGTACAACTACCGCGACTGTATTAGCTCATGCAATATTAAACGAGGCTTACAAAGTTCAAGCTAAGCACAATGCAAGAGAGGTAAAGCAAGGAATAGAATCAATGACTAATCAAGTGATTAATTATTTAGAATCAATTGCAGTGCCAGTTACAGGAGATATGATTGATAACATTGCAACTATCTCAACAAACAACGATCCAGTATTAGGTAAGATTATTGCCGATGCGTTTAGAGCAGTTGGAGAAACAGGAATTGTAATGATGGAAACATCAGCATCAGCTGAAACAGAAATAGAAGTAATTGAAGGTGTACAATACGATAAAGGTTTAGTTAATTCACACTTTATAACTAATCCAAACAAAAGGGTTGCAGAATTAGAAAATCCAGTTGTATTGATTATTGAATCACCAGTGGAAAGTATCAGGCAAATACAATCAGTACTTGAACACGTTATAAAAGCAAATAAATCTTTATTGATTATTGCAGATATGGAAACAAACGTTTTATCTGCTCTTGCGATGAATAAAGTAAAAGGAAATATAAAAGTAAATGTAATTAATGCGCCAACTTATGGTGTTAATAAAAAAGATACCTTGATGGATCTTGCGTTATTAACTGGTGCAACAATTATAAATGAAGACTTGGGAGATGATATGGATTTAATCCTACCAGAACATTTAGGTAGTTGTTTAAAAGCCGTAACCGATGATTCAGAAACAATAATACAAGTCAATGGCACAACTGAAGAAGTTCAGTCATTAATTGATGAATTAAAAACACAACTTGAAGGTAAATTAAATCCTGCTGAAGTTATTCGCTTAGAAAGAAGATTAGCAAGATTATCCGCAAAAGTTGCTGTTGTAAAAGTAGGCGCTAATTCAGATGTTGAATTAAAAGAAAAAGCAGATAGAGTAGAAGATGCAATATGCGCTACTAAAGCAGCTATTAAAGAAGGTATTGTTTCAGGAGGGGGAATTGCATTATTAAATGCTTCACAAACATTAACTGGATCTAATAGTGGCGAATGGGTTTTACTTGATGCCATTAAAGCCCCCTTCAATACAATACTTACAAACGCAGGAATGGAAGATACTATGACTAAGTTTGTTGAGGGTGATGGATTAAATGTAATAACTGGCGATGTTGTTAATATGATCGAAGCAGGAATTATTGATCCATTACTAGTTACAAAGTCTGCGCTAAGAAATGCGGCGTCTGTAGCTGTTACAATATTATCAACTGATTGTGTAATCAATAATTTGAGAGCATAATGAAAGCAATAGGTAACAATATTATAATTTCGTTAAAGAAAACGGGATTAAGTAAAACAGAAGGCGGTTTGCTTTTAGCAGAAAAAGATAAAGAGAATATAAGATATAAAGAAGCGGTTATAGTTTCTATAAGTGATGAGATAAAAGCATTGCAAGTTGGAGACGTTATCTATTATGACAAGAGTGCTGGTCACGGCATTGAATTTGAAGGTCATGATTATAAGGTTATAAAATTGCAAGATGTTGTAATTGTTTTATGAGAAAGCTAGAAGCAAAAGATGTAAAGAGTCTTGGCTTATTGAAACATTACAGGTTGATACGCAGATGGGCTTGTAGAAATAATGATTTAACCGATTCTGATTTAGAATTACTGATATACTTTGATTGCATGGAATTCTTTACCAAGCAAGATTATAAGATAGGTACGTACGCTTACAGTTGGGATAATAAACGCTGGAACAATTTGTTAAAAGAAGGGTGGATAGTAGTGTGGCGGAATAGAAACCATACAACCCAAAAATACAACATATACAAAGTTTCATTTAAGTGTAAACAACTGATAAACCGAATGTATCGTATAATGTTAGGAGAAGAAGATATTCCAACTAAACCAAGGAATAACAGTATAATGAAAGGTAAAACATATACAGATGTAGTATTGCAAACAGCAATAGATCATTTGAATAAAGACAAAACAAGGAATCATGGAATATAAAACAAAAAGCAGTCCATTAAATCAATTTAATTCATTTGGAAGATTAGGTAATTCGCAAAGACAACAAAATATGTTTGCGGGGGGCTTGTCAGGGGCAATGGCTTCTGCGGCGAAAAGCGCATCAGTACCACAGCCAACCGCTATTAGCCCTAGGCCGATGATGCCTACTCCTATTAATCCAAAGGCTATTGGTAATCCAATGACAGTTCAAGGAATATATGGCAATGCTAATGATAATACTTTTACAAGAACAGTCCAAGGTAATGGAGCGCCTATGATGCAATTAGCAAATCCAGGGATGCTACAGGACGGGCCTCAATTACCACCAGAAGCAGTACAAACAAGTGTAACGCCTGCATTAGGCTTTGAAAACAGTTAATTATGAATATGAATATTAAAAAAAATCCAATAAGCATACACGATAGAGAAGCTAGACTATCTGGCGTGGGAGCTAATGTACTATGGGATGGACCATTTGATTCAACAGGTATGCCTAAAAGCCCAGGGAATAGTTCTGGTAAAGATGGCATCAAACTTAGATTTGATCAGCCAAGTTGTTCGCCTGAGCCTATAACACAAAGAGCAAAAGCAAGAAGATAATGCATATGCCAGATCTAAAAATGTATTTACTAAATGCGGTAGCACTTATAGTAAGTCTTAGCGATAGAGTAGAATCTACTTTAAAAATAATATTATTAGTGGTGTCTATTGTATACACATGTATACGTATTTTAGATTACTTTAAAAGCAAAAAAATAAAAGAATAATAACAAACAACTAAAACAAAACCAAAATGACAAACTTTATTTCAATTCCTGTAACTAGCGCAACAGCTTATGCTGCAGGTCCTAGATTAGTTAATGTAAATACAATCACTGGTATTTTTGCAACAGCCGCTAATGCTGTAACTCTTTTTACTGCAGGTGAAAATATCGTGCTTACTACTACAGCTGATAAAGCAGTAGAAGTGCTTAATGCAATTAACACAGCTATTGCTGCTACTCCAGGAGGGCAAGTTGTTGCTGTAGCTTTGCCAGCAGGATCTCAAGTTACTTCTGTAGCAATAGCATAATAATAATTTAGAACAACCGTAATTAAGTTTGCGGTTGTTTTATTAAATAAAAGAGTATGGCTTTTATAATGAAGGGTGCACCTTACAATGTGGATAATACTCCAATCTATAGTACAGACATGGATAACAATGTATTAGGTATGGCGCAAAATAATGGAGCAATCCTAATTAACAAAGATGTATCCCCATTAGAATTGAAAAAGAATAAAACTATATCTCATGAGAAGGTTCATATAGATCAAATGAAGCGAGGCGATTTAGACTATACGGACACTCACGTTATGTGGAAAGGAAAGAAATATTCCAGAGCTAAAATGCAAGAAGGTTCTAAGAAACTACCTTGGGAAATAGAAGCTTATAAAAAACAGTAAATACACGTAATAATAATATTATATAAATCTAATATTATTTAATTATGAAAAAAGTATTTTTAATTATCGCAATTGCATTATTCAGTTTAAACACTTTTGCTCAAGAAAAAATTAATCCAAATGATTTAGTTGGATATTGGAGACCAAGTGAAGAAACAACACAACTGTTCTTCTGGAAAGATTTAAGCGGTAATTTACAAATGCAAGAAATTTGCGGATCAACAGGAGACCCATTAGATTTGCTTACGCTAAGAGTTGAAGAAACTTATATTTTTGCCTCTACAGTATTTAAAGCTAATTCTTGGTTAACCAATTGTACTTATACACTTATTAATAAATTTACATTAAAATGTGTTATTACCGGAAGTGGATCAGGAACAGTATATTATACAAAGATTAAATAATAAATAACAACTAAAAAAAACAAAATGGCATACACACAAAAACCAGGTAGAGGTAATAACGCAAAAACAGGTAATGGCTTACCTAGTCCGTTTATGCAAGAAGATAAATACGGAGCATTTGGTAAAGATTTATCAAAAGGTAATCCTTATGAAAAATGGGATACTAATAACCCAAGTTTTAAAACTAGAGCATATTCTGAGAAATCAGCAAAACTTGACAGTATTGCAACTGCTAAAAAAGCAATGGACTTTGGTATTGGAAAAAGAGAAGCTGGTAAAATGGGTAACATTGTTGCTAATGAAACCAGAAAAAACTTTGGACAAGGCGATTTAAATGTTACAGTTAAAACAGTACCTGGAGGGGAAGAATACAAACAAAAAGTTAAACCAGGAATCAATCCAAGAACTGGAGCAAAAGTTAAAGTTGTTTCTCCGGTTAAAATGAAAGTAAGCAAAAAAACCGCTTACGATATTAAAGAAGCTAGCAACAAAAAATTGAAACCAAGTGCTAGAAAAAATTATGCTGAAAATGCTGAAGCAGCAATGAAGAATAAAAAGAGTCCTGCTAAAATGATGGATAAAAAGACTCCAGCAAAAATGATGGATAAAACTCCAGCAAAAATGAAAAAATGCTAAATGAAAAATCTATCAACAACAGGTTATAAAAAAAATAGTCCTGATAAAGATAGACCTTATAATGTAATACCTAGCGGGGAAATCACAATGAAAAACGTAGGTTTCCCCGTTTTGGGTATTGATAACGAAGGCAATTCTAAATTGATGGAACCAGGTGAAGATTATTCTTTTCCAGGTAATACTGTTTTAGAATTTAAACTTGGAACAAAAAACAAAAGTAAAATATACAATAAAATATTTAAAAAATAATTATGGGACAATACGGTAATCAACCAGATTTTGGAACAAGAGCGGTAGCAATAACGCCTAAAGGATTTGCTGGCGGTAGTTATGTAAATGTATCATATCAAGTCGATGGCAATACGGAAATTGCACCTTTTACAAGTACAAATTTAAATGTAAGTACCTTTAGAGATGGGGTTGCAATTCCAAAAGCGTCTAATCGAACTGAATGGAGCGATTATTGTGATTCTGATGAACCTTGTTGGGCGTATTATAATTTTGATGATTCTTTTACTAAGTTCGGCAAAATATATAATAAATTTGCAGTTCAAGATGTTGATTTATATAGTCAAGGCTATAGAATGTGGGAAGTAGGTGTTTTAACTGAAATGTCCCAAGAACTGTATAATCCGGATTTAGGACTAAAATTAAAATCTATACCAACCGCTAAAGATGGGCAGAGTGTTGAAGGTACAACTCTATGGTTATATGCTCAAGATAAACAAGGGGAAGATACTTTTGGATTTACTGCATTGCCGGGTCCAGTGTATCAAGATGGTAATTGGTCAGCTCAAGGTGAATATACAGGGTTTTGGACGGATGATTCTAATATTTTTGCTGAATTGGCATACGATGATTCAGTCATTAAGAAAAGAAATGTTACAAGTCTTTACGATGGATATTATGTTAGATTACAAGTAAGCCTTGATCCTGATCCAACCAAAGCGCCCATAAAACCAGAGCCATTAAATTCAGCGGCATTGTATGTAGGAACGGGAGGGGATTTAGTAGTTACCATTGTTGGTAGCGAAACGCCAGTTATGTTTAAAAACGTACCGGACGCATCGTTCTTACCAATCATTGTAAGCAATGTATGGGAAAGAGGAGACGATGGATTAACTACAGCGTCTGACATTATAGCAATTTACTAATGGGATTTGGAATTGGTATTGGAATGGGTTGGCCAATGGCTTCAAGTTCAAGGAATAAAATATATACTTTTGAAATAAAAGATTGCATAGGTAGTTTAAGAACAGTTTTTTCTGTTTCTTCAAATTTTTTACCTGGAGCATATATGTTCAGAGACCCTGAATTAACAATACCATACACAAATGGGAGTCAGTGGAATTTGCCAGAATTAATAAATTCTATTGGTGGTTATCAATTTAATGAGCAAGGTGAAATTCAACCAGGGCTTTTTGCTTGTCCAGGAGGACTTGTTCGCTATCAAATTATTCAAGGTTGTAATCAAGCGATACCAAGCGGAGCAGCAACGCAATTAGTAAATTCTAATTTATATACATACGGTGATTATGTATATAGTCCAAGTTTTGACACACGTGTAACATTAGGAAGTATAATAGAATCCTTTGAAGTGGAATATCAAATTCAGGGACCTGCATTTAGTGGGTGCGAATAATAAAATAAAATAATAAACAATTAAATTAAATAAATATGGAAGTAGTAAAACAGATTACAAAAGAACAATTAGAAAAAATTGTAACTCAACAAAAAGATTTACAAGCTTTACTGACAAACATCGGAATTTTAGAATCTCAAAAGCACGGGTTCTTACACCAATTAGGTGAAGTGAATAAATCAATTGAGGAATTCAAAAGCGAATTAGAGGCAGAATACGGGGCAATCAATATTAATATAGAAGATGGTTCGTATACTGACGTAGAAAAAACAATTGAAGAATAATGAATTCTGTAATTCGTAAGATAAGTATTGGCGCAGATTATAAAAATGACGCTATGCATTATTCGCTAAATCAAAGCGTATATGGGGGTCATGAGATCTCTCATATTCTTTTTGATCAGGATGATAACTCTTATAACATATATATTAAAAAAGAAGACGAAGTAATGCCGTGGAAGAAATTTAATTCTAACATGGCTATCTCAGTCGAATACGATTTAGAATATTAAAGTGAATGGAGTATTTGATTTCATAGTTAAACCTGTGGGGTCTAGGTATGAAAATAGTATTGATATTGATGGTAAAGAATTAATAGTAAATACTAAGATAGAAAGTTTTAAATCTGTTAACAATATTGCTGAGGTAGTTTCAATACCATTAGCATATAAAACAGATATAAAAGTAGGTGATACCGTAATCATACATCATAATGTTTTTAGAAGATTTTATGATATGAAGGGTAAACAAAAGAACAGTAGATCTTATTTTAAAGAAGATTTATATTTCTGCAGTGCAGATCAAATATACTTGTATAAAACAGACACTGAATGGAAATCGTTTGGTGACAGATGTTTTATTAAACCATTAAAAAATATAGACCATTTAAAGCTTGATAAAGAGCGTAAACTTATTGGTATATTAAAATATGGAAACGACTCTTTAAAAGAGCTCGAAATCAATCCTGGAGACTTAGTAGGTTATACTCCTTTTGGAGAATTTGAATTCATTATAGAAGGCCAGAGATTATATTGTATGAAATCTAATGATATTGTAATTAAATATGAATATAAAGGAAACGAAGAGGAATATAGTCCAAGCTGGGCACAAAGCGGTTCTTGAGTTGATTAAAGTTGCCGAAGAAGCTATCCTAGATAATGGAGAAGATGATTTAGCGGCTGACAAATTAAAGAATGCTGCTGC
>Ga0181351_1000189_pt1 | contig 16421 bp, 31 predicted proteins | sample Su13VDMM15SD_FD_170485 | JGI IMG/M metagenome (GOLD analysis project Ga0181351, IMG submission 170485) | Freshwater viral communities from Lake Michigan, USA - Su13.VD.MM15.S.D | ecosystem: Environmental > Aquatic > Freshwater > Lake | place: USA: Michigan | collected 2013-07-16 | reverse complement strand
TTACGGGAGTAGTTGTATATGTACAAGGGCAACTCAGGGTGTTTATTCACCTCAATAAGCCCATCCATGATATACTTTTGTAATTTGTCGTAGTTTGCGTATTTCATAATTCTAAAAAAATAGATCCATTACATAGTCTGGCTCTAGACCCTGTTCATACAAAAGTTCTTCAGGATCATCACCTTGCATCATTCTTTCTCTCATTTCTGAGATAATGTTTCGGGCTTCAAGTGCTGAATTACCCTGGTTTACAAGTGCTTCAAATAGTGTCATAGCTTTACTTCAAATCTATTTTTCATTATTTCTAATTTATCTTCAGGTACGCCATGTATATTTTTACCACCATGGCGATTTTCAACAATCATTGAAACTACCATGTAGCCAAGCTCTTCAGCCAGTAAATAATAGGCCTCCATTTCCCATTCCTGGGTAAATGTATTTGACACAACGACAATCGGGTAGTCTGCTTTCATGGCATCCATTACTGAATGGCGACACCAGTTATGTGCATCTTTTATCTTTGCAAAGTCAAATTGATAATTACCATCAGCATCCATGAAATACATGTCTGCTTCAAAATGAGGGGCTTTATTAAAAAGCTTTGCTGCTGTTGACTTGCCACTTCCTGGCAAACCTCTAAGTAATACTAAAGTGTTCATACTAGTCTTTTTTCGTGGTGGTCTTGTGGTAATACCAGTTTAGCAACTGGCTGATTTCTCATTATTTTGAGAACTTCTTCTATATCGACGGGCTCCATTCTGCTCCCATCAACACCAACATCCATTGCTTTACCTTCTGATACCCGTAAATTATTGGGTAAGTGAACGTGGCCATGTAGATGGATAACGCCATCATTCATACCATTCCAGCTGGCAATAGGATAGTGCATTAAAACAAAACGTTGACTTTCTTTAATTTTTGCGGTTAACCACCAGCCGATTTCTAATTCCAGGTAATGGTTTACTGAACTGAAAATAGACCTGATATTGTCCTTATTGCGTTCAATATGATGGTCATGGTTTCCAAGAATCAGATGGACGTTTTTACAAATGATGCGTTCACGGAATTTACGAATATTCTCAAAACCATTAAATGACCAGTCACCAAGGTGAAATAAGATATCGTCTTGGCCGACGTTCTTGTTTATCCAAAAAACAAGCTCATCATTCATTCTTTCCAGAGAACTGAAATTTCGTGTCAGATTTTCCGCATCTTTCCACTGTGTAGTTGCCCTACAGATATTTTTATGGTCATAATGTGTATCACTTGTGAACCACACTCTTTGACCTTTTTGTAATTCAATTTTCATGTTGTAAATATAATAAGCAAAGCCCTGATATAAAAGGGCTTTGCTGTTTAATCGACAATTGTCTCAATCGTGTGTGGAATTACCCATCTAACGCAATCCTGAGGTAGATGATGGATATGCTTATAGTTATTGATATAGCCCATCATGTTTGCTGATCCAACGGCGTTTGCGGAATGAATCATCACCTTTACTACCGGTGAACCATCTAACCATTGCTCCACGAGCCACTTAGTACAGTCCATGCCTGTCTTTTCAGTGATATTATCGTAGTCTAAGGTGTAGTTATGATAGACATTAGTATACCATTCCATCATTGCTGTATCACCAAGGTCATGGTCTAGTGAAATTATTTCAATATTCTCCAGTCCAATTTCTGTAACCTTGGCCACAAATTCATCGTAATTACGAACTACTGTCCAATCTTTTTCGATTGGGGTTCTTACATCGTCTAAGTATATCTTTTTCATGACATTTTTTGTCCCATTCTTATTATTAGTTTCATGTACTCTTCCTGGTTTAGGATGATGTATCTTGCTCCGCCATTTTCACATTCCTCAACAACTTGATTAAGGATGGCATGGCAATATTCTGCAAAATTATCGTAGCCGGCAATTTTAGCGTCGTCTTCCTTGAGCTCTAGTTTTTCAAAAATCGGCTCTGAGATCTCTGGCTTATATGCTATTAAATAAAAGTTGTACATTAGTTTATGAGTTCGTCCGTGTCTATTTTTAAGTCTACTGCAAGTTCGCGTAATTGCTCCAGCACTATATAAATGCCATCTGTAATATCAGAATCAGCATCTTGGGCTTCTGCAATTCGCAAGCACTTTTTGCGAAGATTATTTTGAATCTCAAATATCATAATTGCCATATCTAGAGATTTGTTGGCCCTTTTAAAGGCCATCACATCATCTGGCTCATTAAGATCAAATTCAAGTATTGCTTTTGCCATTAGAAAGTTTTATAAAGTATCACAAATTCACCAAAATGATTGTCGAAAACTTCAATCAGATTCGAGTAATCACCGGACATCATCTGATCAGTGATAGATTCGATCTTCTGCTTAGGAAACTTAAGTTGTCTTCCTAGATTTTCGGCAAGCCCTACCAGGTAGAATGCATTACCTTGCGGTCCTGCTAAATCGATTTCAATTTTACTTTTCTGTGGTTTTCCTTTTACAATCATAGTATTTTGCTTATATGGCAAATATACTAAATAACGTAAGAAATAGAAAGAATTTTGCAGAAAACCTAGTTCTCTGAAATAGAAAGACCTACTTTGACGAATTTAGTTTTTTCAAAAACATCATCCCAGTTGATTGTGTTAGTAGGATCTTTCTTATTTACATAGTCTTTGATTTCTACAGGAATTACATATTTACCCCATAGTTCAGGGTATGGTGTATTCTGGATTTGAACTTTGTTATTTTCAAAAACAAAGTTTACGTATAGTCCGGTTGTTTTGCTGATAAGTGTGTTATACTCAGAAATGTGATTTTCCACCGATTTGTAGTTCATTTATGTAGTATATTTATTTAGGACTTAAAAGACCTTTACCAAATTTCTCAAATCTCTCCCAGTACCTGTCCTTTACATGCTGATGTATCGGTCTAGGCTTTCCATCTTCATCTATTCTGACAAAGACCATTCTAGTGTGTGTTACAGTTTCTTGATCGCCGGTGTAAACGTTATGCTTTCTGACGTCTATTTCGATAGTGACGGACGTATTTCCAAATGAAACAACCTGCCCATAGGCCTTTAGTATGTTGCCAACTTTAACCGGCTTCTTAAAAACAAGTTCATCAATTTTCAAGGTTACGATCTTCTGTGTATCACAAATCTGTGATGCATATGAGGCTGCTGCATCATCAATAAGACCAAGCAGTAATCCACCAAACATATTATCGTGAACTCCGATATCACCTTTCTTGCAAATATATGTTGTTATAAGCTCCATAGTAAAAAATTATAAAACACGATGAATAAAATTGTGTAAGCTACATATGTTACAGCAAAGTCTAAAAGCTCTTCAGATGCTGAAATCTTTTTAGTTTTGCTTTTAATGTGATGTACAACCCGGGTGAGAATGGTTCCTACCAACATCAATAACGCAAAGTTCATATATTTTCCTTCATAAAAAGTTCCTTGATATCTTCTTTTAATTCGCCGTATTCCATGTCAAACTTATCTGACATTGCGGCAAGTATGTTTTCATTTGTGTACGGTGAATTACTTGGCTTTGACCATTTTCTACTATGTAGCATATAGTTATAAAATAGAACGTAAGCATTTGACTTTTTAGTGTAAACTGAAACGTCAATCGGCAAATTCCATTTCTTAATCATCTCAACCGATCTTTTCTCATTGTCGAGTTCCAGGTCTCTGGAACGTCCAATATGCTTTTCAATGTCTTTAACATCTACACCTTCCAGCCATTTATCAATTACTTCAAGTGAATCGTTTGCTTTTCTCCAGAGGTCTATACCATCAATCCATTGTGTCATATGGCAATACTCATGTACTAGAAGTTCCAGATAATCTTTGTGACCCTGGGCATATGCCAATGTTGGTTTACCGCCGATGGCATTTAGACCATCACTGAAATATCCACCACATTTAATAGAATCAGATAATTTGATGTGATTGCGCTTATACTGCTTTATCTTAACTTTATGTTTTTTACATTCTGTTTTTACGTAATCGATAAAGCTTTCTACGTTCTTGTTCATGGTTACACTTGATTAAAGATTATCTTGATTTCTTCCATTTATTATCTGAATCCAGCTCAAATGTTCCAATATGTTCTTGTTTCCATTCAGTTGGCTTAATTAGCGATAAGAAAAACTCTCCGTTTTTCCTGCGATACAAATAATACTCTTGTCCAATAATTGGTTGAAAATTATATGCCGCGCTGTAAACAATATTATTCCACTCAAATTCCTCAAGTAGTTTTTGATATTGTTCTTTTATCTCCTCATACTTTTTATTGAAGTAATGGTTGGCTTTTAGAATCTTTTCATTTTTCCAAGTTGATATATTGTCTGGAGATATTACTGGGGCACCGACGTTTGTTGCGTATGGGAGAAGATGGGCATAATATCCCTGTTCTTCACTCCATACAACATTATCGGGATATTTCTTTTTCGGTTCTTCGTAGCTCATTACACTTGGTAAATCAGAATAGTAACACCAAAAATCATCTTTGTGTTCCATATTTACTTCTCATGTTCATAATTATCTTATGAGTGTTATGTAACCTTGTTTGCTTTGATTGAAGCCTTTTTCATCTCTGTATTTCATGCGCCATTGGTAAACACCGCATTCACAGTAATAACTACCACCATTGCAGTTTCCTATCCATGGGTTGCTTAAACTATTTGTCTGAAAGACCATGTTACCCCATCTGTCAAATACCGAAAGATCTACATCATATACACCTAAACCCTTAACAGCAAAAACATCATTAACATCGTCGCCATTGGGTGTAAAAGTATTTGGCACATAAAGTCTCTGGCAAGCATTTGCAAGTACGTTTATTGAAGCAGTATCACTTGCACAGCCGTTATTATCAGTGCCATAGACTTCTATAAGATAGGTACTTGTGATGTTTTCAAATTCTAGGCTGAGAGAATTGTTGGCTGGCATAATTGTACCATCAACTGACCATTTGTATACAGAGCTTCTATCATCGACTGCGGTATACACCTGATTGGTAAAATCTGAACAGAGGTCAAGATCTAAACTGCTATAGGTAATAGGCGGTGCTTGATAAAGAGGTTCAACAATTATCTGCGTGTCTTCTTCATAATTACAACCATGTATAACAGTACTATATGTTACCAGATATAAACCCGGTTCATAGCCTATAAAAACGTTTCCGTTAACATAATCACCGGACCATGTACCTCCAATCGGGCTTGCATACAAAGATGCTGTCTGGTTATAGCAGATATGGTAAGTACTGTCAAAGATTATATCAGGCGCAATAACTTCTATATCACATGTCTTGATAACTCCGACACAGCCATGATCTGTTGTTTCCTGTACTGATATCTGATATGATCCAGGTATATTACTCCATGTTACACTGCAGTCATTTGTCTGGTCTGATTGTATTAAACCCCCGGTACTTAATTGCCAATCATAAAAAGAACTTTGATCTCCAGTCACGGAGTAATTTACCTGTGAACTGACACATACAGTGTCTGGGCATGGAATCAGATTGTGCGTAATGTCTCCCATTATAAAATAACTACAGGAGCCATCATCACAGCAAACTGTAGGATCATAGTTACATGCTGTAACATCCGTACAACCGCATGTAGTACATCCTATACTACCAATGAATATTTCTTCTTGGGCTTCAGTGCATCCTTGTATTCCCCAGCTACCCATTGTACCATCTGAATACGGTATTACACCGATATACAAATCCAGTCCAGATGGTCCAGCTGCCGCGACTAATTCTACACAGCAAGACCATATACAAGTCTCACTGGGACAAGAATCACCCCAGTCATTACCAGCATTTCCATCCAGCGGTCCAGTCGGTCCTTCAAAATAAAAACCAGTACCTGCTGTAGCGCCATTTGGTGAAGATGTGCTACTGGCCCATATCCAGGTACCAGTAGCTTCTTCCGCATCTTCGGGATATAAAGTTGGAGTAACTGTTTGCCAGCCTCCGCCTAGAGCAATATAAAAACCCTCAAACCAATTGGATCCCTGTGCATTACCCAGCCATCCGTCCATTGTAATACACAATTCAACAACAGTACCAGGTGGATATGTGTTATCTGCGTTAGGTGGAACACTTAATGTATAAGAAACGTCGCCAGTACACTGTGATATACTGATGAGACTTATAAGTGTTAAGTATAGTGTGGCTATTACTCTTTTCATAGGTTTAATTTTTATTTATCTTGACCTAGGTCTCGATCGGTTATTATATGTTTTCTCCAGAATTTAGAGTATTTTGTATCAGGACGTTTTTTGGCTATAAATTCAGATACTATTAAAAAAGCCCATATAAAGAGCGTTAATGTTAAATAGGCTATCATTGTAGTGGTTTTAGTCTTATTATAACCAATGTATCACCGACGTTCATTTCCCTTCTGGTTCTCATTTTGATGTTACATTCGGTTTTTATTTCCCATATAGGGTCAATTTGAAGTGTGTTAATTTTACCTGGTGAAAAATAGGTAACTTCCGTTACTGCGCATTTAACTGTCTCCTCTTCATATTTACCAGAGGTACAAGAAAAGGCCAAAATGGCGATTAAGAGATAGATTAGTTTTTTCATGGTAAGAGATCGTCTATAGTTAATGTTGTTTCCTTTGTTAAAACGTACTTGCTATTCTCGGTATTGAACCAGATACTGCCATCCTCATTTTCACCAAACTCCTTTACTGATGTAGTCAACCATGTATACGCCATCACGTGACCATCAAGAATGCAACTTAAACCTACTGCTGGTTTATCAAAGCTCTTCTTGAAGCTACCGTCTTTTTTCCATTCAATCCATTTTATGGTATAGCCAGTTCTAACAAGACCATCATGTCTTGTCAATTTAAAGGTTTCAGTTAGCTTAACTGGAATTTCTGGTCTTTCTATTTTATTCTTTTTTCTAGCCATTGTACTCGTATATAGCGGTTGCAATAAAAACTCCTACAGCAATTGCAGAAGCTGCAATGCTTATAAACATACGCTTATCTTTATTTTTAGTAAAGATACTTGGAAACCAGCTAACGATAAGAAGGCTCCATCCAATAACGTTACAGATAGTCTGTGGACTCATGTCTTTTATATTAAGTTATTTTACTTTGTTTCTGGGCAATACAGAAGAGTTGGGTTATCTTTTCTACGCTTCAGGATCTGTATAAAATAGAATTTATCGGGATCATCAAATTTAAGAAGCTCTTTAATTCTTAAGAAGTTGTTCATCTGAAATGATTTCTCTAACGTTCGTAATGTACTCTGGGACCATGTACCAGTTGTGATATGGGCTTTTAGCATACTTTTCAACTGAACAGTAAACGTCCTTGTGCTTAAAACAGATTACAGCATCTTCGATTGTTTCGCCTTTTTCTTTATACTTAGCTTGAACAAGATAACGATTGTCTTTATTCATATAATGCATCAATCGTTCCCAATGTTCTGAATCAATATCGGGATTGCCGAAAGCTGAATATTCATTAAAATACTGATTTAGTTCTCTGTAAATCATGCCACGTTGACCCTGTGTAAAATACGTGTCGTAGTTTTTTATTAAGTCAGCTGGCCACGTTGCCGAGGCGATAGTTTGGCGACCCATGAAATATCTCATACTGGACCATACAAGTGTCCATTCCCAATCAGTGAGCATTGTTTTTTCTATTTTCTTTTTAGGCATAAGTAATTGATTATGTTGTAAATATACAATGAGATAACAATAAAAATAAGTTTTCTTCAGTATTTCTAGTTATGACTAATCGGGGATATCGAAGGACATGGATAAAGTGTAACTGGGTATGTTCTGCTGTCCCAGCAACCCAATTCCGTTACAGCTGTCAAGGTTACATTGTAGGTACCAGGTGAAGAGTAAGTATGTGCTGGAGGATTCTGCAGTGTTGAAGTAGTTCCATCACCAAAATCCCAAAGCCAACTTACAATTGGACTATGTACCGATGTCGTTGAGTTTATAAATTCAACGGTAGAGTCTTCACAGAAACAAGAGTTCTGTACGCTAAAACTTACTTGAGGGTCTGCAGGGTTAATTGCAGTTGACAATACTGCAACGCAACCTGAAAAGGAGGTTAGAGTACATGTGATTTGATTATAGTCCTGTGGATCTACTGTTATTGATTGGGTTGTCTCGCCGGTACTCCATTGATATGATGAAAAGCCTGGAGGTGCTGTCAGCACTGCAGCAGTGTCACCTACACAATATAAGACCTCAAGTTCCATTGGCTGGCAACCTATTGCATCAATGTATGCATACCCATAGTGCCCTCCTAGATCGCAGTCACCTGCTCTAAATTCAAGAGTAACAGACTGTCCTATGTAGGCACTAAGATCCACACCTACTGTAGACCAGTTTCTGTATAAAATATTGATAGGATTACCCTGTGCATCAATACCAGGGCAAATCTGAAAGCCTGGTAAATTTGAAGAAGCAGTAACTGTATACTGAGTACATGGTATCGGTTGACCACCTGCTATTACCTGAGTTTCAAATCTAGGTTGTTCGTCATCAAAATGCCCAGGGTCCTCAAATACAACAGCGTATTGATAGGTAAAAAGAGAGGAGTTTGCGGTTACAGTATATGTATAAGTAACACCTGCTGCTCTTGCACCTCTTTGTGGATTTCCAAGTCTTGCAGAAAAGTTTCCACCTTGTGGTGAAACAACCGGAACCTGATTGCAGGTTCTAGGGTCTGTTCCAGTGCCTGATGTTATTGTATGCTGACCTGCGACTATTCCAGTGTTTGTAAAATTTATAGGACAACAGGTGCCTGTTCTACCAACCCATCCTGTAAAATTACCAAGTTCAAAGTCAGCATTATTACATTGAGAGAGTGCAGCAAAGCTTATAATAGAAAACACTGTTAGGAATAAGTGTTTCATTTTTAATGTTCTTTTATCTTATTAGTACAACATGGCCGACTGTTGATCCTGTTACTCCATTTATCCCTACCCATTCGGCTTTATAGATATATACGTCGTTCTGAACATAGTATTCTCCTGATCTGAAAGAACCGTCCCACCAGTCATTCATAGATTCTGATTTATAGACCTCTAATCCCCATCGGTCAAAAATAGTCCATTTTATCTTGACAATACCTACACCCTTTGGTCCCCATCTATCATTAGTACCATCACCATTTGGTGTAAAAGCATTTGGGAAATAAATCGCCGACTCCGTGCATTCTATTACATGCACCCAGTACTTTCTGGGATTAACAGGGCAACCACTTTCAAAATCTGCTACTATCTCATAACTGCCGGGTGTGTCCCAGGTTATAGTTACTGTGTTTGCTCGTGATAGGGTATCTTCTCCGACTGTCCAGAGCCATGTACCTACCACGTTTGAAGATGAGTAATAAGTGAAAGTGTTTTTATAGTCTTCACATAACTCTATTGTCTGTTGCGCCTTTGGTAAAATTGCAAACAACAATAAAGCCAGCGAAAGCAAGGCTTTCATTAGTCGTGGCTAATTGGAGAAATCGTTGGTAGGGGATTGACAGTCATGATACCAGTTGCAGTGAAGACACAATCACCAACGGTATAAGTGTATGTAATAACATGGTTTCCAACTCCTGCTACACTTGGGCAGAATTGGCTTCCTACTACGCCAGGACCAGACCATACTCCACCAAGCGGTGTACCGATTAGGTTAGTACATGGCTCATCAAGACAGAAAGTCATTGGAGTTACAGTAGGCGTTTCATTGTAGATAAAGACATCTAAGGTAACTGTAGGACCTACGCAACCGAATTGGTTAGTTGGAAAAACAGAAACGCCAGTTCCAATTAAACCTGGTACAGCACCTGACCAGTCGACTGTAATAATGTTAGTGCCCTGTCCTGATGTAATAATGCCAGGTGCAGCAACTGACCATGTGTATGTGTTACCTGCCTCATTTACTACTTGATAAGTAGCAGCAGTAGATTGGTAACATACAGTGTCTGGGTTTAAGGTAGATTGTGAAAATGCGATCGCAGGAACGAACGCAAAGAGAAACAGAAGAAGCTTTTTCATGTGTTGATTGTTATTTTGCTTTCTGTATCTATATATCTAACTAGTAGATATCCTCGCTAAAAAGGCCGATCATTTTGTTGTGCAAATTTCTTTTATCGACCTGTCCGCAGTTAATTGCGATCTGCATACTGCAGGTTCTTGTACCAGATCGCTGCACATGTAATATATTCTTCCGTGGGGTTTATCATAGAATTTTAGTATTTTAACAAGACCCGTCGGTCTGATCAATTCATTTAATAATTTAAGATCACCAACTGTAAATGCACAGCCATCTAAAAGACAAAAGTCACCGACATTGATCTGAGAAAGATCGTCAGTGACTTCATAAACGTAGCTTCCGTATTCTAAAATCTTAGTCATGCTTAGGTGACTCGAAGTTTTTCAAAGTATCACCAATTTCACATTTCTTGTCTGTATGGAAACAAATTCCACATTCTGTATACACAGCCCAGTCATTAGGACCTTCTTGTTGGCAATCTTCAACTATACATGGAAAATGTTTTTCTGTTGTGTCAGTGCAACAAACCAAAGTATCTTTACAACATACTTGAGTTGAGTCACAGTTAGTTACACATGATTTACCAGTTTCTGGGTTGCTACAACCGGCAAGAAAAAGGATTGCTGAAATAAAAATTAAATTTTTCATAGATTGTCAATATACTTTTCTAGTTTTTTTATGTATTGCTTATGGAACTTCCTTTTGACGCTTTTATCAACTTCATGTCCAAATCTTCTGTTTTCCCAGTTAGTTGACAGGTATGCTTGTATCTCATCATTGATTACCTCATCTGTATAACCCATTTCCAGCAGGTTCTTCTTAAAACTGTAATAAGATCCAGGCGATGTTTGAAGTATCTCACCTGTGATCTTATCTGCAGTTTCTTTATATTCGCTATCGGTGTAGTAGAGACCATGGCAAACTTCATGTAAAAAAGTTTCACCGTGTATATCAGGAACACCGATGATGTACGCTTTACCTTCACCTTTTCTGTATGCAATTGTTGCAAGAATTTCCTGCATCATTGCATCGTATGGTGTTTCAATCGCAACTATATTAAGATAACATTCCTTGAGAACGTCGTATGGTATATTGAAGCCTGCCCAGTCTGAGGCATATGTAAAACTACCACCTTTCTCTTTACTGTACCATTCTATGAACTCCCAGATACTAAAATGATTACCTCTAAACTTAGGATTAGGTGATTCATAAAACTCTTGCACTCTTAAGAAAAGCATCGCCAAGTGGTACTCATCTTTAACCTCTACTGCAAAGATATTTGGTTTAACCTCATGGATTAGGTACTTCAAATTTATCATTTTGCTTTTACAGTTTTCTTAATTTTACCATTAGGCTTAATTTCAATGTCCATCTGCATTGGCAGATTTGGGTTATGGATGTCTAGGGTACGACAAGGTCCTAAATAATCACCATGGTTAAGGTGTGCCTGTACTGCAGCAGGGGCTACATAAATTGTGATAAAATTGCCGTTACCGATTCTATGACATATTGCAACATTATTTCCGTTATCGTCATCCTCATCATCGTCTTCATCATCGTCTTCATCATCATCGTCTTCATCATCATCATCATCATCATCATCATCGTCTTCATCGTCATCATCGTCATCATCATCGCCGGGTGGAGTAACTATTTCAAATCCAATAATTTGCTCGAATGTTGACGTATTACCACATGCATCGATTGCTGTGTAGTTTCTAATAAGATTATTACCAGAAGCTGGTGTGTCTATATAGTAAACGTTAAACGTATTACAAGCGTCTATAACTACAACAAGTAGAGTATCTGTACCAGATCCTGATGGTAAGGTAACGTATGGCAAACCTGTAATTACAGGAGGTGTCATATCCTGTATAAGAAGCATTTGAGATGCTGTAGAAGAGTTTCCACATAAATCTGTTGCTGTCCATACTCTGGTTTTACTTGAATAGCAACCATCAGTGATATCAAAATAATCCTCATGTGTAATTGAAACTCCGCCGCAATTGTCTAAAGCAGAAGGTTGAGGAAAATCTTCAAATGACAGGGTATCAGAACACTCTATTACATAACTTGGTGGTACATAGAAAAACATAGGAGGTGTTTCATCAACTATATGCACAAATTGTTGGGCAACAACACCGTTACCGAAGTCGTCAAATGCCCTGTAAATTCGCATAAAGTCTCTTGAATTTGGGCAGTAAGATCCCATTGGCTCTTCATAATACGCGATCTCTACAAGGGTATCGCAGTCATCTTGGGCAATAGGAAATACAGAAGACAGATCATCGCTACAAGAGATAGTAACTTCATCTTGGAAATTAACAAACCAGGGGTTTGTAGTGTCATTACTACAATCCTGTGCGGAAACAAACAAAAGGCTCAAAAGAGCCAAAACAAACAAACACAATTTTTTCATTTTCTCAGTTTTTGTTATTTATTACACTCAGCAGCCTGTTTAATGTGGCGGCAATTTCTATGGTACATATATCCAACGCAATCGCAACTGTTACCTAGATGACTATCTAGAACAACTTTGTATGTTTTTCCACTGCTACTCTTGATCTGAAGTTCTTTGCGATTGGCAACTGGTTTTGCTGGTTTTCCGATTATTTCAATATCTTCGTACTTAGTATCTGTAGGTACCTCGATCCACGCCGGGACTACATATGTTTTGCCGGAAATTAAGGTAGCCAGGGCATAGGCACCTGATGGCATTACCTTGCTGTATGGTATTTGTATCTTGCTCATTTTTCTTGTCTAAACAACTGGATGAAATTGTTATGTTGTAAATATACAATGAAAATATAAGACTCTTTAGCGTTTAGCTGTTTTTTTAGTACTTGATTTCATATACTACAGCTTTAAAGAACACGTAAATTATTAAGATAACATCAACTACTCTGGTCCAGGTTCCAAATTCAACCGGGTTCCATGATAGGTTAACAAATGCTGAAGCCAGGTAAATTATACCAAGCATAATGATTATAAAAATGGTTTTGACTGAAAAGTTAAAAAGGTTCATGGTTTTATAATTGAAATATGTTTATTATCTAGTCGGCTTCTTAGTGATCTTTTTATTTCGTAAGCCATATCGGTTGATACCTGACTCGTTAGTTTATAAAAAAGCGAGTTTATAAGTCTTCCGTTTGATTTGATGTGCTGGCGGCTGGTTGAAGAATCAATGCAGTCTTCGACCCATTTTATCAAATCGCCATAATGGTTACTTTTTGCTGCCATCTATTATGCTTTTAATTTTTCTCTTACTTCATTTAATGTGATGTGGTTGTAGTATTGTTCGGCTTGTGCATCTGCAAAATTTGAATGTTTTGCTATGTTCCAAGAGTCATTGACGGCATCCATTATCTGCTCCTTCTCCATTTCTTTGGCTTGTTCAAAAATTTGAATTTCTGATAACTCGCACGTACCGTTAACTATTTTAATAATTTGCTCTTGAAACCATTCTACTGCTGTTTGTTTTTTCATAGTATTGTTGTTATAGTGTAAAAATAACAAAGGTCCTTGAATAATCAAAGACCTTTGCTGTTAATACTTAAACGTTAAATCTGTAGAGACGTTAACCATTTCTAAGAAAGCCTTGGTTGATGAACTTCTTGTTTTTGGTTTACCTGTCGGCGTGTAAAGCGGCGTGATACCCATTTTGTTGCCAATCTCATTACCCCAAAGCACATAATATAAAGGTATTAACCTGTTCTTAGAACTATAGGACTTGCATTGATACCATACCTCGCCGGTTTTGCTGTGACGTCTATGTTGCAGGCTTCGGACTAGAAGCAAGTACTTACCCTTAACTTCAACTTCCATTAAAATTTCACAAGGGCCTATCTTTTCGTGTTCTAGAGTATTATTCATAGTTCTTATATCATGTAAAGATACAGTTGTTTAAAGCCTAAAAAAGGGCCTAGGCCCCTTTTTCAGATAATGGAAGTATCAATAATCCCACCATTGTATGTCATTCCAAGTGCTTTCTATAGCGTCATAATCTATTAGAGGTGATGTAGATGAAGATGATCCTATGACTATAGTAAATGTTCTGGTCTGTTCTGAAGTAGTGACAACGTCATCAGTATACACAAGTGCATTATTATATACCGGGTCTATCCAAAGACCTTCGACTGGCTTATTTACAGTTTCTATAAGAGCTCCTGTTTCTCTAGAGAAAATATAAAATATATCTTCAAGATCGTTAGTGATTATAATATAATCACTTCCAAAAAAAGTACTGCCTGCTAGCTCGCCAGTATCTATGTTGCCCTGTATGAAATTTTCATTCGCGCCAACAAACACCCATTCGCTACTATTATTGAAATCTGCTGAGATATAACCATCCTCATTGGTTCTAAAATAAATGCGGTCAGCGGAAAAGTTTATCCCGGTAGCATTTTGTATAGTATATTCACTGGAAGTTCTTGTAGCTCTATCAATTACATATAATTCGCTTGATGACTGGTCAAAATACATTATAGGGTTTAACTCACCATAATCGTTTGTGTAAGAATAGTAATTATAGCCAGGACCTGTATGTACTAAAACAGGAGCATAGGTGTCTTGTACATAGTAGACATTTACATCACCACCTGCAGCATCTGTTGCAAAAAAGAAGCACTCGCCGGCGTTTGTTACAGGTACAACGCTTTCTATCAATTGAAAGTCGTCGCTGGGGTCATCGTAGATTGAAGTTGAAAGTGCGGTTTCCGTTTCTACACCTGTTAAACAGTCAATTCTGACAATGCTTAAAACGCCTGATGTTACACTGAAAGCGACCAACTTATCATCACTGTCGATATAATAATCATACGGTGTACCGGCTTCCTCAAATACAAAAGTACTGTCTGCACCTGTTTCACTTATTATAGTAAAACCTACTTGATCGGCTGTAGTTTGAGGAAAATACATATCGCCCTTTGAGGTATAATTACCATCGGCTAGAGTGTAAACTATATAATCACGCTGGTATGAATCATTAGCCTGGAACACATTAGTTGAAGGTTTGGTCAAACCTGTGTGCACACCAGTCGCTGAATTTATAATCACTATATCATCACTGGTCAATTCATATAAAATGTTGCAATGGTTTTGATCTCCATTGATATATGCACTACCGTAAGAAAACCAATTATTAACAGGATCTGTAGCTATATTTACACCTTGCTCTAGACATTGTGCTAAAATATCTACCAGAACATTACCGTCATAGTCTACGATTTTTGCCTCTTCATAGTAAGTATTTGTAGCATCGAAAAAATGATAATAAATCGCATTAGCAGATGGCCTCAAATATCCAGCATCTATGACATAGTCCCATTCATTGTAATCCCAGTTTCTGTTAGGCGGTACATTAAATAAGGTTGTTTTAGAACCTGTCAACAGATCAAGTGCATAAGATGTTCTTGTTTGCAATCCTCCATCACCAAACATATATGTTACCTTATCTCCATATCCATTTTCATCTATTGATGTGCTTGTAGTTCCGTTATAATTGTCGAAAGTAAATACCTGCTTAACGTCTTTATAAAAAGTAACCAATTCAAAGCTATCTGTTTCATATCCTAGGAAACATGTTACAGTACCAGCTATGTCCTGTTCTGTACCTATATCAAATTGCGAATTTGTTACGATAAGACCACTATCCCAGGTTATAGCACCTGAGCTATCAACATAGACAAGTCTTCTGCCGTCTGATATTGTAATATGGCTAAATTCATAAAGCACGCCATAACCATTAGTTGGGTAATCAGTAACTCCATTATACTCACTATCATTAATATCATTAATATCAAAAGAGATGGGTTCAGACCATTCACCGGTCGTAACCTTGTAGTAAATATACTTCCATGGCCTCGGTGAACCTGCTGCATTATCACTGTAAGCGGTAAAAAATATCTGATTTTCAGTACCTATATTATTTGAAAAACTTCCGCCTGCTACTGAATTTGAAGAAGCGGCTGCATTTCTATCATTTACAGGTGTGTTCTTTGTAGCCTCGTTTAGGGCTCTTCTCTGTTCTTGTGCCCATTTTTCAAGACTCTGTCTTCTTACTTCTTCTAAACTCTTGTTTCTATTTCCCATGTTATACTTTTGTTATTTTGCAAATGTATGGGTTATATTTTTCTATAACCTCGTTTGATTCTATTTGTTTTTTACCATTATATTCAAAGATAACGGCTTCACCTAGATCATCTTTTCTGAATTTAGACAATTCAGTTTTTGCTAGAAGTGACAGGTCTGAAGCTTTCATACTTTCAGTATATTCCAACGTACAGGAAACGCTGTATTCTTGCCTTTTACCTGACATCAAACTTATTTTAACTGGTATTTTCATAATTTTACTAATTTAATGTATTTATCAAAGGAAAAAG